>OJME01000590.1_pt1 | contig 32545 bp, 28 predicted proteins | sample 1597151 | NCBI WGS metagenome assembly OJME01 (sample SAMEA2452118, study PRJEB22498) | human gut metagenome | biome: human feces; feature: human gut; material: feces | place: Australia | collected 2012
ATCACTATAATTGTCCTATTGTAATTTCATATTCAGAAGTATTAAAAAATAATGTTGAAAATTTAAAAGACCCATCTATAAAATTTATTAACCCATTTTTACCTTTAGATAAGAAAAATTTGGTTAAAAAGATTTTAGAATTAGACGAATTTAAAGAATATAATTTTACTAAAAAAGAATTGTTAAATGCAGCTGAAAAAGCTGAAGAAGAATATCAAAAATGTAAACAAGATATTAGAAATAAAGGTACAGAAACAGTAAAATATATTGAAGAAAACAATTTAAAAGGAATTGTATTAGCTGGTAGACCTTATCATATAGACCCTGAAATAAACCACGGTATTGATACATTAATTACATCTTTAGGTTTATGTGTTTTAACAGAAGACAGTGTATCTGACAAAGCAGAAGCAAAAAGACCTATAAGAGTTGTTGACCAATGGGTATTCCACGCAAGATTATATGCAGCAGCTGAATTTGTTGGAAAACATAATTACTTAGAACTTGTACAATTAAACTCATTTGGTTGTGGTGTAGATGCTGTTACAACAGACCAAGTTGAAGAAATTTTATCTAGCTATGACAAAATGTATACATTAATAAAAATAGACGAAGTAAATAACTTAGGAGCCGTACGTATTCGTATCCGTTCATTACTTGCAAGTATGAAAAAACGTGAAGCAGAAAAACATGAACAAACAGCTAATGGAGATTATGATATTCATAAAAAAATATTTACAAAGGAAATGAGAAAAAATTATACAATTTTATTCCCTCAAATGGCTCCAATTCATTTTGAATTACTAGAAACTGCTGTTAGAGCTTGTGGATATAATTTAGAATTATTAAGAGATTGTACACAACACACTGTAGAAACAGGATTAAAATATGTAAATAATGATGCTTGTTACCCATCAATTTTAGTTACAGGACAAATGATTGAAGCATTACAATCTGGAAAATATGACCCAGATAAAACTGCATTAATTATGTCACAAACTGGTGGTGGATGTAGAGCTACAAACTATATTGGCTTTATTAGAAAAGCATTAAAAGATGCTGGATTTGAACAAGTACCTGTAATTTCATTAAATGTTGTAGGTATGGAAAAAATGCCTGGATTCCAATTAACAGTTCCATTAATCGATAGAATGTTAAAATGTGTAATCTATGCAGATTTATTACAAAAAATGATTACAAAAAATAGAGTTTATGAAGTTCACAAAGGTGAAACTCAAAAACTATTTGATACTTGGATGATTAAATGTAAAGAAATATTAGAAAAAAATGATAATAAAGCATTTAAGAAAAGTATTTATGACATAGTAAATGATTTTGAAAAAATAGAATTAGATACATCAGTAGAAAAACCTAAAGTTGGTATAGTTGGTGAAGTTTTAATTAAATACCATCCATTTGGAAATAATTTTGTTGCTGATTTACTAGAAAAAGAAGGTGCTGAAGTTATACTTCCTGATTTTATGGGATTTGTTAAATTTATGGCAACACATAAAATAACATTTAACCAATTATTAAATACAAATAAAACATCTTCAAAAATTAGTAAAGTAGCAATTAAACTTATTGACCTTATGGAAAAAGACTTAAAAGCAGCTTTAGCAAGTTCTAAAAAAGGCTATTTACCACCATGTGATATCTGGCATTTAGAAGATAAAGTAAAAGATGTGTTATCTATTGGAAACCAAACAGGTGAAGGTTGGTTCTTAACAGCTGAAATGATTGAATATATGGAACATGATATTCCTAACATTGTATGTGTTCAACCATTTGCTTGTTTACCAAACCACGTCGTAGGAAAAGGAGTTATAAAAACAATTAGATCAAAATATCCAGAGGCAAATATTTCTCCTGTAGATTATGACCCTGGCGCTAGCGAGACTAACCAAACTAATAGAATTAAACTTTTAATGACTGTTGCTAAAGATAATTTAAAAGCAAAAAAATAAATAAAAAACTTAGAATATAAAAATTTTATATTCTAAGTTTTTTTATTTAAATTGTTTTATCATCTATTAACCATTCTAACGCATTTTTTACTATTATTCCCTCTTCATTAGAACGTGGGATTTTATCTAATGTTAAAATAATTTTTCCATAATTATCACTAATTTTTTGTAGTGAATTTAATTCTCTTTTTAAAATTTTATTTTCATTATCTTTTAAAGTTTCACATACTTGAACATAGATTCTACCTTCACTATTTATTGCAACGAAATCCACTTCATAGTCGTCCACTTTTCCAACATATACATCATATCCTCTTCTTAATAGTTCTAAATATATAACATTTTCCAAGATATGTCCTCTGTCTCCAAGTTTTCTACCTAATATAAAATATCTTAACCCTAAATCAGACACATAGTATTTTCCACCTGATTTTAAATATTGTTTTCCCTTTATATCATATCTCGCTGCCTTATATAAGAAAAATGATTCTATAAAACCTTCTAAATATTTTTCAACTGTTCTAACATTAATCAATCTACCATTGCTTGTCATTGTATTAGCAATATTATTACTAGACAATAAATTTCCTATATTATCTAATGTAAATGTTGCAACACTTTTTAACATTAATTCGTCAGTAATTCCTTTACGTATTAAAACATCTTTTATGATAACATCATTAAATAAACTTGATAAATATTTACTAACTTCGTCTTCTCCTAATTGTGTAGCATATGGAAATGAACCTATGGATATATATTCATTATATAAAGTTTCTAAATCTTTGCTTTCCCTGGTAGTTATAAATTCTTTAAATGATAATGGTAACATTTTTATTTCAATATATCTTCCTGCTAATAATGTTGATAATTCTGAAGATAATAGTTTTGCATTAGAGCCTGTTATATATAAATCAATATTTTTATTTAAATATAAACTATCTGCAACTTTTTGAAATTCAGGAATTATTTGTATCTCATCAATAAATACATAATTCTTTTTATCTTCTAATAAATTTTCAGTTATATAATTATACAAATCCATATAATTTTCAATAAAATTATATTTCAAATCTTCTAAATTAATACTAATTATTTGTTTTTTATTTATTCCATTTTTTAATAAATATTGTTTATATAAGTCCATTAGTGTACTTTTTCCACATCTTCTAATACCTGTAATTATTTTTATTAAGTCTTTATCTTTAAATTTTATTAATTCATTAATATAATTAGGTCTATCTATCATATTACCACTTCCTTTGTTATATTAATAATACAATTTTATTGTTAAAATGTCAAGTTTTTGTATTGTTAGTACAAAAACTTTTGTTTTTTATTTGTTTTTTGTGTTGTAATTTAATTTTTCTATTATTATTATACCTAATAATTATTTTATTTATTATAAAAATTTATTTATTTTTTTTGCTGTTTCCTTATAACCTAATTTATATAAATAATCAATTTTGCTCATATCTAATAAACCTACCTTATCACTTTTAATTTCTATAATATTTTCTGCACCTGTCATTTCATAACCTGAAAGTTCATTACATAATAATCCAATTGAACGAGTTGCTACTTCTATTAAATTTCTATCACAACTTTCTTTTTCATTTTCTTTAAACACAACATTTATTATTTTATCTGCGCCTAAAAATTTTAATTCTTTCCAAGGTACATTTTCTCTAATTCCTCCATCAATTAATTTTATATTTTTATAATTACATGGCGAAAAAACTACAGGATAACTGCAACTTGCTCTTACTGCCTTCCCTATTTCTATGTCATTAATAAATATTGTATTTCCTAATGGTTCTTTTCTATTTTCACATGATGTAAAACATATAACTTCACCATTGCATATATTTACACTTGGAATTGCAAGTGGCATTTTAATATCTCTAATTGTATATATTCCTCTTTTATTACAAACCTTATTTATTAATTTTTCTATTTGCTTGCCTGAATTCAAGCCATCTATTTTTATTTTTCTTGTAAAAATAAGACCAAAAATTAATTTTACAATATTTATAAAATCAACATATTTTATTTTTTTACAATATTTTTTAAATATTTTTAACATCTCTTCTGCTGTAAAACCACTTGCATATAACGCTGCAACTATACTACCTGATGATGTTCCTGCAACATAATCAAATTTTATGCCTTTTTCTTCAAATGCTTTTATTGCTCCTATATGTGCTGCTCCTTTTACACCTCCACCTGCTAAGCATAAACCCTTTTTCATAAATTTTCCTCTTTTCCCTTTTTATAATTTTTTATAATATTATTGTTTTATAATATGTATTTTCTATTTTAATTGCTATTCACATTTTTTAATATTAAATTTTTGTACTTGAAGGTCTTATTTTTTTGTGTTATAGTTTAATTATGAAAACAACTATTTAAAATAAAAAATAATTTATATTTTTTATTTTTATTAAGAAAGGATTTCAATTTTTTATGAATAAAAATTACTATAAAATATTAGAAGTAGATTCAAGTGCTTCCCCAGAGGTAATTGAAAAAGCTTATAAAACATTAGCAAAAAAATATCATCCTGATTTACAAGAAGAAAGTCAAAAAGAATCTGCTAGCGAAAAATTAAAAGAAATAAATGAAGCATATGAAATACTTTCTAATCCTGAAAGTAAAGCAAAATTTGACCAAATGCTTTCAAACACAACCATTTCTTCAGAAGATTTTAATAAAATTGCCAATGAAAATAAAAAATTACATGATGAATTAAATAATTTAAAATATAATAATAAATCTAATTTTTATAATAATGTAAGGCAAGACAATAATCATAATGACCCAAGTTTAAATAACCTTACTAGAGAACAACGAATTGATTTTGAAAGAAGAAGACAAGAAGAATATCAAAAACAGTTGGAATATGAGGCTCAAATGCAAGCTGCACGTGAACAGGCTTATCATGATGCTTATATTCAAGATTTAAAGAATAGGGGTTATAAAATTAGATATAAGAAAACTCCTAAGGATTTATTTAAAAATTTTATTGCTTTAATTTTGACTTTATTTATTTTATTTTTAATTTTGCAATTACCTTTTGTTAAAAGTTTTTTTATAGATATGTATAATGAAAATACATTAATAAGAACAATTACTAATATTTTCATAAATTTATTTAAACATAATAATCTTTAATATTTAGTTGACCAAAAAAATAGAACTTATAATATATATAAGTTCTATTTTTTGATTATTTTTGTACTTCAAAAGAAATAGTAAAATCATAATTTTCGCCTAATTGCATATAAAAATCCCAATTATATACATATCCGGATCCACCTGTTCCTTTTTCTTCATCAACATACACACCATTACTTGAATCTCCTAATGATACTGAACAAGAATATACATTTCCTTTTATATCAAAAGAATCAATCTTCATATTATTATAACGATATGCATATGTTTTAATGTATTTTTCAAAATCTTCTATATTTTTAAAATAATTATTTTTAAAATCACTATCTAATACACTATATGCAGCTTCATAATCTTGATTATTTATCATTAATATAAATCTATTTAGATTCATCTGAACTTTTTTCTGGCTATCTTCTGTATCATATTCCTTTTTGAATTCATCTGTTAATATTGTGTATGTATCTAATTTTAAAGTATATTCCATTGGAACAGTTTCTTCAAAGACATACAGATTTCCATACATATCTTTACAAACATATTGTTTATATGTTCCTTTATCATTAACCATATATTGAGTAAAATTTTCTTTACCATAAATTTCTTGTTTATTTTCTCTATATTGTTTAAATTTTTCTATTGTTCCAAATCTCTGTTTTTTGTATTCATCATCTAATCTATCATATGCTTCTTGTATATTATTATTAACTGCATTTTTATAATCTTGCATATGTTTTAAACACATTTCATAATCAGTAGCTGTTTTAACTTCTATTTTATTATATCCATTTTCCGTAATAGAAAATGTTTGAATATCATTTTCTATGCCTGTTGTTATTGTCGTATTATATTCATCTTCTGAAATAGGAGTTATACTAAAAGTTGAATTTTGATCATCCTTTTTTACTAATATAAATACATTTTGAATATTTCCATTATTTCTAAGAACTCCTTTTACATAAAAATATGAATTTAAAGTTCCCTCTCCTTGATTTACATCAATGGTATATATTTCTTTTGTACCATAATTATTAAATTGTGTATATTCATTTAATTTAGAGAATACATTTTTCTGTGTTATTTCATATTTCTTTTCAAAATCTTGGTCCAATACAGATAATACTGCCTGAGTATTATCTATATTTTCATTTTTTTGACCTACATACAAAAAGTAATTATTAACAATTTGATCTATTAATAAATAATTTCCATTTCCTGTTTCCTTTTGAGGTTTTGTCTTTTCTATTACTGTTCTATCTTCATCTGTATAATCTGGTTCTTCTGTGTCTTTATTATTTCTCATCACTAATATTCCTACTATAAGAATTATAACTATTATAATTAAAAATATTATTAATCTTTTTATTTTTTTCATAGATTCCCCCTATTTTTTAGAATAGTCTGTGCCGCCATTCCAGCCCCAGCCTTTCCATCCAAATGTTCCTGTCCAAGAGTCTAATGATTCTATTCTTATACCTCCTACATTTGATGCTACTTTACCATCACCAATATAAATTCCAACATGTCCTGCTTCATGTCCTCCACACATTGCTTGGCTTCCATTTGCTCTTATATATGAATGTCCATATACACATGCTCCTAATGGTATATTGTTTTTATCTTTTGAAACTACCCATGCATTTGCTGCTTCTGATGCACAAGCTTTAGAAGATCTACTTTGTCCTGCTTTTGCATACACATCTGCTACCCAAGCCTGACAATATCCTCCTTTGTTTCCTAATGTATCTTGCGAAGAAGCTATTTCAACAATTTTCTTCTGCATATCACTTGCATTTGCACTGCTATCTAATACATCTCCTGTCATTCCAAATATATTAGTCATATGTTGTTTTACTGCTGTTGCCCAGTTTGGATCTGATGCATATAATGAACCAATCCCATCAATAGTTCCCGGATCATATCCATTTGCTTGTATTCTTTGATATTGCCATGTTCCAGGAGTTACATATTGCTTTAATCCTGAACTTACATCTTCTATTCCTGCTGACATATCTGCAAACCTTACTGCTGATCCTCCAGGATCCCAATCATATGCTCCCCATCCAAAGAAGTTTCCTTTTGTATTAGCAATATTTGAAGTTCCAAAATAACTTTCATGAATACCTATACAGAATATAAACCTTGGATCCATTCCATTTTTTGTACATATATCATAAAAATTTTCAGCATTTGCTACAAAGTATTTATTATAGCAATCAATTGCACTTCTTCCTCCATTTCCTTTTACATTTGGTGGACTAAATGCTTTGACAGCTGCAATAAACTCTTCTCTCGTACATCCATTTCCCCATATCGCTGTCCATGCTCCTCCTGTTCCACTAAAAGATCCATTTAAGAATTCATTAAAGTCAAATTCTGTTACTCCATAATCATTTCCTGTTAACAAATATAATAAATATCTCATCAACCTTTCGTAGCTTTGAGTTCTTTCATTATCTGCTAACATGTCAAACATCATTTCTCTTCCTTCGACCAAATTTGATAATGGGCATATCCATCTTCCATCTGGCATTCTATAGCATACTCTTCTTCCATTTAAAATAGTTTTTATTTCATCATCTTTAGTATAATCATCATTATTTTTAATATTTCCGTTTTTTACAAAATATGCATTTACCATACTAGCAATATCTTTAACAGCTGTTTCTCCCTTAGTTGTATCTGGATTTGATGCTGAAATAACCACAATATAATTTGCATTTTCTATTGAAACCATAGCTGCATCTTGTACAATTCCTAATTGCCTTCCAGTTTTATTTCCTACATCTTGGCTGTCAACTTGTGATGGTATTAATGAAACATCACTTTGCATTTGTAATATTCTTTTCATTTCATCTGAATATTTTTTATTTACACATTTTCCATTAAAAATTTTGTTTAATAGTTCTGCAACATTTGATGTTCTTGTATAATTTTCATCACTTCCATCAGTTGCTGAATTACCCTTTAGTTCTTCTTTTAATTTTGTTCCTCCATAAGAATTGTCTTTTAAGTATTCATTTACCCTTTTTATTCCTTTTGTTGTATCTCCATTTCCTAGTTGCTCTAATATTTTATTTGCCATAGTATTATCATCTGATGTAATCATTATCTCAATTTCTGTTGATATTGTATCTATTAAGTCATCCTCTATGTTGCCTTTTTTCATATCATCATAAGCTGTTGCCATGATAAATAATTTTAACCATCCATCTGATTTTACTTTTTGACTATTTATATTAATTTTAGTTCCATTGTTTTCTGCATCTATAACGCTTACTGAATAAGTACCTTCTCCTAAGCCTTCTATATATTTATTTATTTTTTCTTCTAATTTTTCCTTTGTAGTTGTTGATAATGATTGTGCTATTTCATCATTTGGTCTAAATGCATATCCAAATTCTGACATATTATATTGTATTGGATCTTTTGCATTTATTGCACTTGTTGAACCACAATCGTAAAAATAATATGCTTTTCCATCTGTCTCTACAAATATATTAACATGACCTGGATCGTTTCCATCTAAAGTCCCTCTCCAAAAGCATATATCTCCTGGTTCAAGTTGTGAAGGATCTGTTATTACTTCCCAACCCTTTTCTTTTCCAAAGGCTCCTAAGCTCGAATTTTTTGTACTGTGTTGGCCTCCTGCCATTTCTTCATATCCAGCTTCATATAATACCCAACTTACATATCCACTACAATCCACTTGAGTATGTTTTTCTACATCTATTGGAATTTGTCCTACTGTAGCACCATAAGTAAATCTTCCAGAATCTGCAATAGCGTCATGACAGTTTTTAGCAACTTCTAATATTCCATCTCCACCAATAGTACTAGAAATATCTCTTAAGATTAAATTAGTAAAGTTTTTTGTTTTTTCTGTTACCTTTGTATTACCTCTTGTCCATCTTTGATAGTGTCTTGATATATCTGTAAGTTTTTTTACATCTTTTTCATATCTATATAATGTTCCTGCATCTGTTCTTAATGTGCTTGTTCTATCTTCTTGTGGTGTTTCTATTGTTGGATCTTTTTCTGTTGAGTCATCAAATGTTAGCTCTGTGGTAACATTTGCAATCCAAGTTTGAGCTCTTGACAAAAATATTACTGTTGAATAATCTTCATCCACTTTTGATGTTGGCTCTGTTGTTTGATCTACATTTTCAATTATTTTTTGAACCGTTCCATCATCTTCATGTAATTCTGTTGATAATTTATAATTTGTTCTTTCAGTTGTTGTTGTTGTTGTTTTCGATTCTGCTATAGTTACGACCATTTTGGATTTTTTTACTAGTTTAACAACTGCTAAACAAAATTGAGGATTATGCGTTATATTAGCTAATATTATAGGGAATTCAAATGGCATCGCAAACTTAGAAACCATATTTTGATAGTCTATTTTTTCTATATTTCCATCATTCTTCTTTACATGGGCTGTCCAATCATTTGTATCTACTGTAAAATAATTGTAAATATCATCATCATTTTTTTTACTATAAAATTCATCATATGGCATATATTTTAGTTCAAGTCTTGTCCCATCAATCTTAGCTCTTTCGAAATATACAGTTCCTTGTAATCCATCCCCTCCAAGATATGGATAACTAGTTACTACTTCTGCTTCCAAAAATCTATCAAGATAATCTTCATTTCCAGTTAATCCCAATGTACTAGCACTTATTCCCATAGTTTTTAATTTTCTTTTTCCTTCTGTTAAATAATCTTGATCTATCTCTAAATTATTTCCTGATATTTGTATTTTATCTTTAATATCAGCAAAAACTTCTCCAGCTTTTCTTGTAATATTTTTTACTGTCCCAAAAAATATTGTTGCAAATAATATAACTACCATAGAAGCTACCACAATAACTTGTATCAATCTTTTCCAGTATCTTTTTAGTATATTCTTAATATTAAATTTATTACTATCCATATATTATTCCTCTCTTGCCAATTATACCGTTTAACCAATTTTAACAATTTATTAATTATTTTAAAAGGGAAAACAGTTTCCCTCCGCTTTCCCTTAATTTTACCTAACATTTATTTTTATTGTTGCTTTTTCTTCTTGTCCATCTATATTCACATCTGTTAAATAAATGGTTGAATCTGTCTTTTTACCTGTATATATTTCATTAAACTTTAATCTTAGTCTTTTACTTTCTCCTGAGTTTAAATTCAAATAACTATTTGGTACCTCATTTCCAAACCATGTGTATTTGACATCTTTTGTATCTTCTATATAAACAGATTCTGTATTTTCTTTTGTATCTAAAATTATATTTTTATCTGTATTATTTTCAAATATAATTTCATATTCTTCATAATCATAATAAACGTATTTATTCACAACTGTAATATTCAAATTATCAGTTTCTTGTTTTAAATTTAGTTCTTCTTTTCCTATAAATTGATTAATATTCAATTTTTTTTCATTATTTTCTGTTACAACTGTTATATATTCTTCTATATATTCATCATTTACTGTTCCTGATGACATTATATCATTTAAATATTTAACTTTATATGTAATATTTTTGGAACTAGCCCAATTTTCAATATCATATGATTTTTTTTCATTAAATATATTTTTATAGTATTTATTATAAAAGTCATTTATATTTTTATATAATTCATCTTTACACTGTTGACTTAATAAGTTGTATGCTTCTTCAATATTATTGTCATTGCAAAAATCAATAAAGTTTTTTATTATTTCTGTATCTTTTTTTACATTTTCTTTTGTTGTTGAAGAATTAGTCATTACTGATGTTTGTGAAGAAGGCAAATATGTTGTTACTTGAAAGTTTTGATTTGTACCATTATTTATTTTTTCTTCATTTTCTTTTTTTATTTGTGCATTAAACATTCTAATAATTATATATACAAATATTATAATTCCTAATATTAACCATATTTTAGTTTTATTATTATGGTATAAAATTCTTAATTTTCTTAACATATTTCCCTCCTTTGACATTACATCTTGTTCATTTTTCTAATATTACTTTTTACTTCTTTAATTTTTGAAGTAGGAATTCCTAATTCTCTTAATCTCTTATGATATGTATTCAAATCTTCTTCTGACTTTATGGTTGTAGCAGCTTTAGCTAAAGCGATTCTTTCTGCAGATGCTTTATTGTCTCCTAATCCATCTAATTTTTGAGCTGCCATTATAGCTTTATCATCTGTAACGCCCTGTTTTCTATATTCTAATGCATTATTCATTGCTTCTTTATATCCATCTTTTCCAAATTTATCTTTATATGCTTTTACAACTTCTTTATCATTTTTCCATGCCCTATCTATTTTTTCATTTTCTTTTTTCTCTAATTCATCTTTTGTATATCTTCTAGACATATAGTCATTTCCAACTTGTTTAGCTCCACTAGCAATTGCATTTGTTGCATTATCAGCCATTGTAATAGCTTTATCTCCTAAGTTTGCTCCTATACCTGCAGCTGCTGCTCCATATGTAAATGCATTTTCTAAGTTTCCAGATGCCAATCCTGCTGCTACACCTGCCATTCCCAATGCTGCACCTGTTGTAGCTTTTGCTATTAATCTTGGTGCTCTTCTTCCCACTCCGGCTAATGCTTTTCCAGTATATCTTGCTGCTGTTCCACCTGCTGCCCTTAGTGATTTAGCACCTCTTATAACTAACCTTTTAGTATTCCTTCCCTTTGCTGTTTTTGGAGTCTTTTGAGCCCAATTATTAATACCTTCGCCTATTCCTCTTATTGCTGAAATAGGTTTTGAATTTATTAATGCTTCTTTTCCATTATTCATCCAGCCTCGAACATCTGGTATTCCTTCCATTCTAGAATCAGCATCAAATGGTATATTATTACTTCCTGCATTTACCATTCTTGGAATTCCACTTCCTGACTTACCGTTAGAATTTGTACTTGCGTTAGTTGCTTTACTACCTCCAAATCCTTGTGCATATAACTCATCATTTCCAAGAGTCCCTTTATCTGCTGTTCTTATTTTTGTTGAATCAGAATCACTTTCTGAGTCTCCACTTCCAGAACCTTTTCCTCCAGCTTTTCCACCTTTAGAACCTCCTGGTCCAATTTTTCCAAGTTTATTTATTGCATTCATTGCTAAGCTTCCGCCAACAACGCCACCAACAATGCTTCCTGTTGTTGCTGCTTTTTCAAACCCAAAGAATCTACGCAATAATTTTTCAGCTGGTATTAAAAATCCTAATGCAACCAATGCATATATCATATTATTTACAGCTAAATCCATTACTGATCCTATTAGCATTGTATATAGTAATAAATGAAATGGTTGCAATAATAGGTTATATGCATATTCTTTTAGCCACATATCAAAGGCCTGCGCTTTTCCATCTGCTATTTTATCAATTGGATATGTTAATGCTACTAATGGAGCAATCATTGTTAAAAACGCCATATATATTACCCTTTTTAAATATATAATTAAAAACATTATTGTATAAATAACTAATGTTAAATATATAACTGCATAACCTATATAATTCCAGTTAACTGTTACATTTCCATCTTCATCTCTGGTTTCTAATTGTTGTTGCAACCTAGCATATCCCATTAGATTTACATACAAATCATATTTACCATCACTATTTTTATATTGACTATAATCCTCATCGCCAAAAATTTGCTTCATTGCATCTTCATCATCAATTTGGAATTTTATCATTGCATTGTTACTATTTAACATACTTGTTATATATTCTGTAATTGTTAATGCAAATGCCATTATATAATGCATAAATACTACCAAAATAACTGCTATTAACCAATCTTTAATATGTTCTTTATATTTAGCCTTTTCTCCTGCTGTTGAACTTATTACAATTCTTATACCAATATATAATAATATAACCATTAATCCAACTAAAACCATATTTCTAATTGCAACATACCATTTAGAAATTTGAGGTGCTAAAACCTTTGCTGAATTAAATACCGGCGCAGCTCCATTTACTTTATCAGTTGTAGAAGTTTCATCATATTTACTTTCTTCACTATATGTTTTGGGATTAATAAAATTAATATGTAATGCAGGTACTTGATCTGAAAAAATTTCTTGAGGTGATATTTTATATACTGGATAGTACCAATCATCAGGGAACATTTTAGATGTTATTACACCAACTGTAGCAGCTGTAACTGTCCCTGCCGCAATTACAGCACTTGCTCCTAACGTAAGCGGTGATAACACTAACCCTACTATCACAGCCGCTCCTGCTGCCAATCCCGTCCAAAAGGCTGTTGATCCATTTTTCTCAATATGTATATTCGACGCCGGCAGTCCTAAAACCATTGATTGAATTACCCAAATAACACCCTCACATATTGTAGTCATAAGTTTTATTAATGGCTCTAATAACACTCCACCAACAGATTCTAATGCATCTGCACCATATGCTGGTATATATGGATATACAAAGTTGAATACTGTTAGGAATATTAGAGCAATAATAATCTTTTGTATCATGCTTCTTTCTAAAAATTTATTTTTCATATTATACTCCTTGTCTATTCTTTCTCATTTCAACTAATTTATTTAAGTTTGTTTCAACAAATTCAAATTCTTTTTGTGTTGGTGTTATCTGTAAAATAGCTGAATCTGAACCAACTTTTAATAATCCTTCTCCTTTGAAACATGTAACTAAGAAATTAGCTTCTCCTTCACTTAACTTAAATACTTCTTTTAAATATTGTATTTCAGCTTTATCTTGTGCTAAAAATAATTTTGTATCTGAAGATGTAAGAACAGCTTGAGCTTCTGGTTTTTCATAAAAATCTTGAAATCTTTGAGAAATAATAGCAAGTGAAACATTTCTTTTTCTTGCACGTCTAGCCATAGTGTTTAAGAAATCTACAGCTTCTGGATATGGTAATAACATCCATGCCTCATCTACTAAAACTCTTTTCTTACTAGCTTTATTTCTATCTTCACTATTTTTCTTAACGTATTTTTCCCAAATCCAAGAAAGTAATATTTGTTGGGCAAGTGGTCTTGCAAATCTTTCCTCCAATTGAGATATATCAAGATTTATAAATGGTGCACCTTCTAATAATTCAAATGTAGATTGTCCATCAAAATATGCCATTTGTCCGTCATATTCTCTTATATATTGTTTCATAACCTTTAATAAATAACTGTAATGAAAACTATAATCTTGGTTTGTATTTTCTTGAGCTTTTCTTTGTATTCTTTTATACCAACTTCCTATCGTTGGCATTTCCTTTTTCTGTCTATATAGTTTATCGTCAGCACTCATATTACCACTTTCCCTATATAAACTATTAGGGTTACTTGTTATTCCTAGTGCTGCATATTCTTCTGAAACAGATTCTGCAATAATTTGTTTTGTTAATTCATTAACATCTGCACTTCTTGTGCTTCCTCTTGCCATTGTGAGTAGTGCTTGCGTAACATCCTCTACCTTATTTTCAATATTTACAACTGTTCTTTCTCTTCCTGTAATTTCATCCTTAATTTTTTCTGTCTCTACATCAAATAAATTTATAATTGTATTTGAGTTTGGACTTACAACAATATTTATTCCCCCAAGGCTTTCTGCAACTATTGAATATTCCCCTTCTGCATCAAGCGCTAAACTTTCAATTCCCATTAAAACTGATGATCTAGAAATCAATGTTTTCATTGTAACTGATTTTCCAGCTCCTGATTTAGCAAATATAACCATATTATAATTTGTTAATGATGGATGGAAATTATCAAATAATATTGGTGTACCTGTTTGTCTATTAAATCCTAAAGGAACTCCTGTTGAGTGTCCAACCTCAGATGTTGTAAATGGAAATGCTGTTGCCATTGAACGTCTATCAAATGTATGTACCTTTCCTATTTTATTTTCCATTAATGGTAAATTACTTTTAAATGCTTCTTCTTGTATTGCCCATGCACTTTTAATTCCAACTAAGCTTTTAGACATTTCTGTTGCTAATAATTTTGTTTGTTTTTCTAAATCTTCTAAATTATAAGTAAATAATGTTGTAACTACTGATGCTTCAAACAATTTATTATAACCTGCTGCAATTTCATCTCTTAACTGTTCTGCTTCTAGTCTTTTTTGTGATAAATTACTTTCTCTATTTATATTTCCTTTATCTGCTGCAACAATTCTTTCTGTTTCAAGCTCATTTATTACTCTGTTTAATTCATTTTGTGATCTTGATTCAGGTATTGGGTTTATATAAACAGATGTATTTATATCACCAAACAAATACATATCTCTAAACAACTCTGGGAATGTACACATTCTTGGTAATGTTGAAACGAAAAAGCTTCTAGCATATCTTTTCATATTAGAAATGATTTCTAATCTATCTACATTAGATACATCTATTCCAGATGGTGCAATAAGTTCTTTTATTGTTGTTCTTTTAAATAAGTCTGGCATTTGATTATTCTGATTTAGTTGTCTTTCTTGTTCTTGTCTTTTTTGCTTTTTTCTCATCTTTATCATTACCTCCTTCTTCTATGTTTTGTTCTTTTAATAGTTCATCTACCATTTCATTTCCCAGATATTCTCTATTTTCATCTAAGATTAGTTTGGCCATTTCATTTGCTAATTCATCAATTGAACTTTCTTTTTCTTCTACTTGTTCTCTATATTTGCTTCTATATTTTTCAACATCTTCCGTTACTTTATCTAAAGCTTTTCTTTCAATTTCTTTGTCTAATTCTTTTATTCTTTTTTGTAATACATCTGGAGCTGTACTATATAAAGAATCGTAATCAGCTTTTGCTGCTTTCTTTAAATCAAATGTTTCTGATTCATCTCTGTTATATGCAACATATAATAATTCTGCTAATTCTACCGAGTTTAATATCTTTCCATTAACACCACATGCTGAAATAGTTCTCATTAATGATTGTGCTCTAGTATATAATTCTGAAAATGCCATAGATTGAATTTCAGATTTGTCATATTCATTTTCTCCCATTTCATTAGGTGAATATGAAATTATTATAAAATATTTTTTATTCAAGATATTTTTATTTAAACTCATTTTTTCTGTGTCATAAATAATATCTTTTCCGTATTCATATAGATTTCTTTGTTTTGTTATTTCATAAAACGCTTTATTTAATTGTTCTTTTGTATATCTTTCTGAATCAACCATCTCTTCATATTGTTGGTTCATCTTATATAAATTTGCTTCTATTTGTGATACTCTCTTTTTATATGCATCCAAACTACTTTCCAAATTTACAGTTCTTGTTTGTACATATATTTGTATTGGAAATCTTAATGTATTTAAAAATTGAACAAATCCTTCTTCAACTCCTGTTTTTTCTACTCCTGACATTAAATCATAGTTGACACCTTGGCATTCTACAGCCATTATATATTTTCTACCATTTCTTTGAATAATCATATTATCTTCAATTTTATCAAATTCCATAAAATCAAAAATTGATTTTTTTCCTAATGCTTGTGTTGTGTGTTTTTCTGTTGACTTCTTATCACTTTCTATATTCTCATCATTTCTATCAAATGTCTTCTTCTCTTTCGCTTTTAATACTATATAAATAATAACTAAAATAAATAATACTACAGCTGAACATGCTAGCAATAATAATAACATTTGTGTTGTTGGATCTAAATTATTCATCCTTTTTTTCCTCCTTTGTATATACATATAGTTTTTCCTTTTTCATTTTGAACTTAACTGCTCTTTTTATAACATCATCTATGTTTTCTCCACCAGTTTTTCTAGAAAATTCAAATCTCTCTATATTAGGAACTTTAAATGTTCCTATTACAAATCCAATTAGTGCAAATACAACAACAACTGCTATTCCCACTAAAGTTAATCCTAATAAATTAAATATAATATAAAATATTCCCCCTATTAAAGCTCCTATTCCTGAATATATCAGTGCTTTTGTAGAAAATATAAATAATATTCTTCCTTCTCCCTTAACATTTCTTGGCACATTATAAGTTCCCATAATTTTTCTCCTTAATATAATATTCCTTGTATATCATTATATCAAAAAAAAATGTATTTTCATACACTTTTAGACCTTTTTTTTCAATTTAATTAATTTGTAATCTTACTGTAATATTTGTAATATTTTTTGTTTTATATAAAATAAAAAAATAAGGAATAAATTCCTTATTTTTGATACATTTTTTATTATTATGATGCTGATACATTGCTTAAGAAACTGTATAAGATTCCTGCAATAGCTGATGCTGCAAATACTAATGCTGCACCTATTACATATGGCATCATTGTCTTCTTGTATTCTGCTTTTTCTTCTGCACTTCCCATCATGTACTTTAATCCTAATACAATTAGGACAATAACAGAAGCTACTGTACCAACAATTGTTAAAATCGTAATAATTTGGTTACCTATACTTGTAATTTTGTCTGTTCCTGAAACTGCTTTTCCGGTTAATGATGAAGGGTTTGAAGCACCTGCTACAGCTGCAAATACATTTGTTCCAATAGCAACTAGCATCATTACAATTAAAACTATTGATATTACCTTAGAAAGTTTTTTCATATCCATATATCTTACCTCCTCTTTTATATATTCAATATATAATCTTATATTTGATATAAGAATTTTAAATACTATTGTAATTATAACAAATTTCCTCATATAACGCAAGTTTATCTTTTATTATCCTAAATTTATAGCAAAACTATAAATTATTCCTGCAATAGCTGATGCCGCAAATACTAATACTGCACCTATTATATAAGGCATCATCGTCTTTTTATATTCTGCTCTTTCTTCTATGCTACCAAGCATATATTTTAGTCCCAATATAATTAAAACAATAACAGATATTACTGTGCCTATAACTGTTAAAACTGTTATTATTCCATTTCCTGTGTCCATTAAATTTGAATTTGAAATTTTAGTTCCTGTCATATCTGTAACAGAAAATGCACATGATTTTATCATAAATATTGAATTTAATATAGTTATCAATAAACTTGACTTTAATATTTTTTTCATTTTATTTCTATTCCTCTCAAATATTTTACTTAAATATTCCTTTTGAAACTGAATCTACAATTCCTAATAAGTTTGATGTAGCAAATAATAATATAGCCCCTATCACATAAGGCATCATTGTCTTTTTATACTCTGCTTTTTCTTCTACACTACCTAGCATATATTCAATTCCCATTATAACTAAAGCTATAACTGATACAAAACTTCCAACAAATTGAACAGCGCCAATAATTTTATTTCCTTTATTTTTTATCTTGTCTGCATTTGTCATGTCACTTGGTTTGTATGAAGAAGGATTTTTTGATGGATCTGTTAATTTATCATCTGCCATTTTTATTGATGATTCTATAGCTACATCTTGTGCATTAACTTTTGTTCCACTAAAAATTATTCCTGTAAAAATTATTAATATAATTAATACATACATGCATTTATTTTTCATTTTTAACATCCTCCTACATTGTATTTATAAATATCATTACTATCTTCCATATTCCAAATGCTCCAAATATAACAACACATCCAACAACATATGGAACAAGTCTTTCCTTTAGTTCTGCTTTTCCATCTGCTGAAGCAACCATGAATTGAACACCTAATATTGCTCCTGCTACTACTGCAACTATTATTCCTACTGCTAACAAAATATTATAAATTAAATCTATTGTATTTTTTAAGCTACTTTGTGATATTGTATTTTCAGTATTAGCCCCAGAAATAAAATTTTCTGCTCCACCCATTACTTGATCTATTGTTTGATTTCTATCTTCATTAACAGGTGCTGCATAATTTATATTTGTTATACTTAATACCAAAAAAGCACAAATTAATAAAATACTTAATATTTTACTTTTCATATTTTTCTCCATTCTTATTATTATAAAATACCTTCTACTTGTAATTATACAATATTTCTACATTTTTTTCAAATTTTATATGATTTTTAATATAATTGTAATATTTTTGTAATATTATACTGTTAATATTGGCTATTAGTAAATCCCAACCGCACTTAGAACTTTTGTCCCTTAGTACAGATTTGGCTTTTGTTATGACTCTTCTGGAACCAAGTACTTTTAAATAGTATGTCAACCACATTTTCTATTAAAGCTACCTCTTAAGTGGATTATTTATAATCTTTCTATAATTTTATAAAAAAAGAATAGACCTATATTTTTAGTCTATTCTTTTTTTATATCTTCTACAATCCACAATTCCTTATAAATATGTGATTTAGTATATATTTTGCACCATTTTTTGTTATATGTTCTTTAGTTTGTTTGCACCTTATCTAAATAATTCATCAATTTTAGTTGCATCTTGTTTAAAACGACCTATAAATTCAGCAACTGCTTCTTTTTAGCTTCATATTCTTCTTGAGTAATTGCACCTATATCTAATAGTTCTTTGTATTTCTTTATTTCATCTGGTATTGATTTTAATTCTATATTTCGCTGTTGAGTATTATTAAGTATTTCAACTTGCTGTTGACTATTCTCTTTACAAATAATATCTAAATAAGACAATATGGCTTGTGCTTGCGAATATAGTCCTTGATAATACCAACCCGTTTTCTTAGTGGCACTATACACAAATTCTATATATTCGATTGGACAATTTATATCTTTTAAAATAATTTTTAGCTTTAAGCTTGTGCACATCTGTTGTTGCTTGTGTCCTGTTGAACCACCAACAATAGCACCAACACCACCAAATAAAGCTCCTCCTACTATTGCTCTACCAACACCACCTTTTGAAATAGAAGTTCCATCTTCTAATAATTCATAGCTTACAATATCACTATAATGATGAATACGATTAGGATTAATCTTCTTACTTATAATGCCTTCCGGAATAGTCCATAATTTATTTGTCTCATCAATATAAAAAATTTCCCCCACCTTATTAGTAACAACAAATATATTTGCCAATGATTTTTGTTCTTCTTGCTTTTGAATAGCTAAGTCAGTTCTTACTTTTTCATTATTATTTTTTTTCTCTTGAATCTCTATCTGTTTAATTGCATTTTCAGGAACTTCATCATAGTATTTTATTTCACATTGCCATTTTCCCATTTTTATTGCCGTTTCTATTTCTGCAACATTATTATTTAATAAATTAATTTCACATTCAGTAGATGAAAAATACCCCATACTTGAACACTTAAAAATAAGTATAATATTTTCCATATCTAAGATTTTCGTTTCATTTCTAGAAACTTCATAAAACGGAGCCCATTTATTATTTATTTTTTTTAAACATTTTACTTTGGGTAACCCATTATTTTTTATTATCAACTTTGACATATATAACTCCCCTTACTTTTTATCCATTATAAAACAAACTTCAAATTATATCAATCATTTCAAGCATCAAATTTAAGGTTATGAAAAAAGTATTAAAAATACTGGAATTAGTCTTTATTTTGCATTATTATTAAAAGAGCAAATTTAACAAAAGTTTAAAATTTGTACTAAATATAAAAATAAAATCAGTATAAAAAAAGAAAGCAATTACGCTTTCTTTTTAAAAGAATGTTTTAGCAAAAACATAAAGAGAAATCATTACACATACTATTCCTACTTTTTTGCTTCCATAGTAAATGTCAGATACTCCTGCTGCTATTAACAGCAATGAAAATGCTATTGGATGGTGATTGAAATAACTAATCACCCGTACAAATGTTAAAAATGCCCTTGAAATCATACTCAAGCCTTCCTTTCTTTTTATACAATAGTTTTTACTGATACTTATATAATAACACAATTTACATAAAATTGCAATTTTAAAAATCCAGTTTAAATCCATTTTAAGCTTAAATATTAGATGCTCTATCTCCTATTTTTATGTTTAATACAAAAAAGAATACATAGACTAAAATCTTGTATTCTTATATTGGCGTAGGTGAGAGGGTTCGAACCTCCGCGCCGATTGCTCGACCTAGCAGTTTAGCAAACTGCCCCCTTCACCACTTGGGTACACCTACATTTAATATGATTGTTTTATTATGGAAATTGTTATATTTAAACTTAAAGTCCCAAAGTTTTAATTATTTTCTTTAGGACTTTTGTTTTGGCGGAGAGGGTGGGATTCGAACCCACGGTACGCTATGAACGCACGCCAATTTTCAAGACTGGTGCCATAAACCAACTCGACCACCTCTCCATATCGCTTGGAACAATTACTATATTAGCATATCTATTTAGTAATTGTCAAGCATTTTTTATAATTTTTTAATTATTTACATATATTTCAAATTCCTCTATTTCTCCTACTTTCTTTAATTCCTTTTTTAGATTTCTATTAATTTGTTTTGATTCTTGCCACTCCATGTTTTTTTCATCTTTTTGCAACAAAATTTCAACATTTTCTTTATTTTTAAATTCTTCTATAATTTCCATTTCTGTTAAATTACCAAAATTACCATAAAAAGGCAAATCATAATATCCATTACTTTCTTTTAAAGGAATCATATATAATGCTGCTTTAGCAGAAAAAATTATTACTCTTACTCCTTCACTAGATTTATTGTTGATATATTCTGTTATATTATTTATATTATTTTTTTGTTCATTTAATACAACTGATCCAAAAAATGGTTCACAATAATTATAATAATCTTTCCTTTTAATAGTTTCTTTAGCCCATTCATTTAATGTCAAAGTTGACATTGTTATAACTGCTATGCTAAGTATTATTACTATACTATTTAAGCATTTTATATTATCTATTTTTGTATTAATATCTATATTTATATTTTCTAATATTAAACTTATTATATATATTAATAATATTATTTCTACATCTATTCCCATAATCGTATGAGACATATTAACTATTGGAAATATAGTAAAAAACATACCTAATGACATTATTTCCAATACAATCAGGTTTATTTTTCTATCTTCTTGTATTTTTACTTTTTTTATAAACACATATCCTGTTATAATATCTATCATTAATATTGCAATTGCCACAATAAAATTCATGTTATATAAGTATATATTTTTTTGGCCAAATTGTTTTATTCCTAATATTGCAAAATTAAAAAATTCATTGATATTACCTTTTAATAATAGACTGATAATAAAAATGACTGTGTATACACTTATTAGTCCATACATTTTAAGAATTTTTGTTATTCTATTTTTTTCTCTATAAAATATTAATATTGTCAAACATAAAATATATAATACTCCTATATTTTGTTTAGTCATCAATATACAAAATGCTAATATTGATTGTATTATTATATTTTTATTACTAAAATAATCTTTTTTATTTAAAATTAAAAGTATTCCAATTAATACTATATCAATAGCCAAATAATTATAATTTGCCATTACTCTTGGTATTGTATAATTTCCCCATATCATTAATAAAATAACCAATATATAAGATATTTTTTTATTAATTTTAAGCTTAACTAATATTTTATAATTCACAAAAATATATACTGAATAAATTACTATACTGTATATCCTAAAAACAAAAAAATTAGCACCTAACACTCTAAATAATAAGTTTCCAATGTAGAAAAATAAAGGTGTACAAATAACATTTGCATCTTTATATATTACAAATCCATTGTACATCTTATATATGTTTTGAAAATTCCATAATTCGTCACTCGCATCTAATTTTACATTTAAGGTTATCCCTATTAATGAAAATGCTATTAAAAGAAATATAAATACGTCTTCTTTTTTCTTTATTTTCTCTATTATTTTCTTCATATCCTATCTTTTTCCAACTTCCATTGCTTTTTTAATTGCCTGTTGTTCTTCCTCAGAAAGTGTATATGAAGAGTTGCCAGCCTCAACTGGTTTAGCATAAATATTTGACATTTCTCTAGAATATATACCATTCATTACAACACCATTGTTTTTTTCATCTAGCAAAGCTAATGAAAAACTTAAATCACTTCCAGTATCTTGGAAAGCACTATATCTAACTATTCCAACTTTTTGTATACAGCCTTCTAAATCTTTATCTAATCCACTTAATTGTCCTAATATCTCTGCATTTTGTTTTTCTACTCTTTCAACTTTATACATATAGTTTTCTAAATCTTCTTCTAAATTTTCACTTTCCCCTAGTTTTTTCATGAATTTCTTATACTTTTTATCCAAATATATTGTTTTACACATAAAAGTTATTACTAATATTAATAACACAAATATTAATACTAATAAAATTATAAATGTATTAGTTATTCCTATTTCGTTTATAAAGTTCTCCATAGTCTATATTCCTCCTTTAGTCAAATATTCTATTTTAGGCCTATATATCTTATATATCTATCTTATCCTTCTTTGCTTAATAATCCCATTATTCTTTCTAGATCATCATTTGATGTATATTCTATTACTATTTTTCCACGTTTTTTTCCTGGATTTAATCTGACTTTTGAACCAAAAAATCCTTGGAATGTATCTTCTATTTTCTTATATAATACATGATTTCTTTGTTCTTCTTCTTTTGATAGCTTTATATGTGATTTCTTTTCCATTTGTCGTACAGTTATTCCTCTTTCTAGTAGATGAACTGCTGCTAAATATTGTTTTTCTGGATCTGTAATCATTAATAAAGCTTTACAATGTCCTTCAGATATTTTTCCTTCTTTAGCCATTTCTAATACACGTGGTTCTAAGTTTAGAACTCTTATCCAGTTTGCAATTGTACTTCTACCTTTTCCAAGTTTTCTAGAAACTTCTTCTTGTGTCATTCCATATGTGTCTATTAATGTTTTTATTCCTATTGCTTTTTCAACTGGGTTTAAGTCCTCTCTTTGCATATTTTCTATTAATGATATTTCTGAATTTATTTTTGCATCATCTTCTCTTATTATAGCTGGTATTTCTTTTAATCCAGCTATTTTAGAAGCTCTCCATCTTCTTTCTCCTGCTACAATGCTATAATATCCATCTTTTTTAGTTACAACTATTGGTTGAATTAAACCATATTCTTTTATAGATTGTGCTAATTCTTCTAAAGCTTCTTGGTCAAATCTTTTTCTTGCTTGATCTCTATTAGGTTCAACCTCAGTTATTTTTAAATTTTTCAATGTATCATTTTCACGTGGTTGTTCTTCTTCTGGAGTTGGTCCAAATAATGCATCTAATCCTTTTCCTAACCCTGTCATTTTTGCCATTTTTATTCCCCCTATCTTAATTTTTTCTGTCGTTTATTATTTTGTATCATTATTTTTTATACAATTTATAAATATATTTCCAATATTTTACATCATGTGTTTTGCTTTTTTCTCTTCTTCATTTAATTTTAGAAACTCTTTTGCAAATTTAGTATAACTTTTTGCTCCTTTTGACCTTGGATCATACTCTGTTATTGGCATTCCATAACTTGGTGCTTCACTTAATCTTACATTTCTTGGAATTACCGTTTTATATACTTTGTCCTCAAAGTATTTTTTTACTTCTTTTACAACCTGATTAGAAAGATTTGTTCTTATGTCATACATTGTAAGCAAAGCTCCTTCTATTCTTATATTTTTGTTTAAATGTTTTTTTACAAGATTAATAGTATTTAAAAGTTGTCCTAATCCTTCTAGCGCAAAGTATTCGCATTGTACAGGTATTAACACACTATCTGATGCCGTAAAAGAATTTAAAGTTATTAAACCTAATGATGGTGGGCAATCTATAAGAATATAATCAAACATATCTTTAATTGGTTCTAATTTTTCTTTAAGTCTTTGCTCTCTTGACATCATTGATACTAGTTCAACTTCTGCACCAGCTAAGTTCATGTTTGCTGGACATACTTTTAAATTTTTTATTATTGTATCTTGTAGTGCATCTCCAAGTTCTGCATCATTTACTAAAATGTCATATGTAGAAGGTTCAATATCTTTTTCTACTCCAAGTCCACTTGTCGCATTTCCTTGTGGATCTGCATCAATTAGCAATACTTTTTTACCTTTTTTTGCTAATATAGTTCCTAAATTAACTGTGGTTGTAGTCTTTCCTACTCCACCTTTTTGATTTGCTACTGATATTACTTTCCCCAATTTCATTGCCTCCATTTATAAGTTAAATTTTATTAATAAGTTTTATTTTTATAACACTATAATAATATAAAAATATATAAAAAAAGTCAATAAAATTTAAGAAATTTATTGACTTTTTTTGCTTTTATTGAATTTGTTTTTTGCAGTGTAAATAGCAACTTCTTATGTTTTTATGATATCGGCTCTTTCGCTGGAATTCCTGGTTTTCTAGGATATTTAGCTGGTGTGTTTTCCACCTTTTTAATAACAATTATATTTCTTTTAATATCACTATTTGGTAAAGTAAATTCATCAACTTTTAGTATTTTTCCACCTAAAACTTTTATTGCCTTTTTACTATTATTTAGTTCTTCTTCTATTTCAGAACCTTTCATGCAAATACTTTTTCCTTGCTGTTTTATTAATGGTATTAAATATTCTGACAGAGTAGCAAGATTTGCCACTGCTCTTGATGTTGATACATCAAATTTTTCTCTGTACTTTACATTTTTTCCAAATTCTTCTGCCCTACTATGGATTGCTTTTATTTTTTCTAGTTTTAATTCTTCTATTACTATATTTAGAAAATTTATTCTTTTGTTTAACGAATCTACTAATGTAACATTGATATCATCTCTATATATCTTAATTGGTATTCCTGGAAATCCTGCTCCTGTACCTACATCTACTAAAGATTCGCCTTTATTAATATATTCTTCAATTGTTAATGAGTCTATGAAATGTTTTAAAATGATATCTTCTGGATTTGTTATTGCTGTTAAGTTTATTTTTTCATTCCATTCTAATAATAGTTCCATGTATCTATAAAATTTTAAAATCTGTTCATCTGTAATTGTTTTATTAATTATTGATAAATGATTCTTAAATTTTTCCTTGAATTCTTCAAATTCCATATTATCTCCTTTCTTTTTTCTTTTGTTCTAGATATACTAAAAGCACCGATATATCTGCAGGTGAAACTCCTGATATTCTTGAAGCTTGGCCGATTGAATATGGTTTAAATTTATCTAGTTTTTGTCTTCCTTCTAGACTTATTCCCTTTATTTCTTCATATGATATATCTTCTGGCAATATTTTAGTTTCAAGTTTCTTAAATCTTTCTACCTGTGCTTCTTGCATTTTTATATATCCTTCATATTTTATTTGTATTTCTACTTCTTCTTTTTCTTGTTTATCTAATTTTGGTCTATCTGGATCAATTTTTTCTAATATATCATAATTTAATTCTGTTCTTTTTAATAATTCTGCCATTTTTGTTCCTGTATTAAGTTCTGATGTTCCATGTTCCTTTAGCAACTCATTTACTTCTTTTGTTGGTTTTACAGTTAAATTTCTTAATCTTTCTATTTCTTTTTGTATATTTTCTCTCTTATTTTTAAATTTTTCATATCTTTCTTCTTTTATAAGACCTATTTCATGGCCTATTTCAGTTAATCTTAAGTCTGCATTATCTTGTCTTAATAAAAGCCTATATTCTGCTCTAGATGTCATCATTCTATATGGTTCATTTGTTCCCTTAGTTACAATATCATCAATAAGAACTCCTATGTATCCTTGTGTTCTATCAAGAATTAATGGTTTTTCTCCTTTTATTTTTCTGCTTGCATTAATTCCTGCAATTAATCCTTGACATGCTGCTTCTTCGTACCCTGAAGTTCCATTAATTTGACCTGCCATGAATAATCCGTTTATTCCTTTATATTCTAATGATAATTTTAAATTAGATGGGTCAATGCAATCATATTCTATAGCATAGGCAGGTCTTGTGAATTCTGCATGTTCTAACCCAGGTATTGTATGATATAAAGCAATTTGTACATCTTCTGGTAAAGAAGAACTCATTCCTTGTATATACATTTCTTCAGTATCTAACCCTACTGGCTCTACAAATGCTTGATGTCTTGGCTTATCACTGAATCTAACTACTTTATCTTCAATAGATGGACAATATCTTGGACCTGTCCCTTCTATCATTCCTGCATATAAAGGTGATCTATGTAAGTTTTCTCTTATTATTTTATGTGTTTCTGCATTAGTATAAGTTAAATAGCAATCTACTTGTTCGAAATCTGTTGGTTTATCTTCAAAAGAAAATGGTTCTATATCTTTATCTCCTTTTTGTACTTCCATTTTACTAAAATCTATACTTCTTCTATTAATTCTAGCTGGTGTTCCAGTTTTAAATCTAATTAAATCAATTCCTATGTTTTTTAAACATTCTGATAACTTGTTAGCTGCTGCTACACCATCTGGACCACTTTCTTTTGAATATTCTCCTATAAATATTTTTCCTTTTAAATATGTTCCGGTGGCAAGAATTATACTTTTAACTTTATAAACTGCTCCTAAATCTGTTTTTATTGCCCTTACTTCTCCGTTTTCAATTTTAATATCTACAATCTCCCCTTGCTTTACTTCTAGATTCTCTTGTTTTTCTAAAGTATGCTTCATTTCTGCTTGATATTTTTTTCTATCTGCTTGTGCTCTTAAAGAATGTACTGCTGGTCCTTTTGAAGTGTTAAGCATTTTAATCTGAATCATTGTTTTATCTATATTTTTTCCCATTTCTCCACCTAGTGCATCTATTTCTCTAACTAGGTGTCCTTTAGAACTTCCTCCTATATGTGGATTACATGGCATATTAGCTATTGCCTCTAAACTTATTGAAAATATTAATGTCTTTTTTCCTAGTCTTGCAGATGCAAGTGCTGCTTCACATCCTGCATGTCCTGCTCCTATTACTGCAACATCATACTCTCCTGCTATATATTCGTTACCCTCTAAATTCATTGTTTTTCCTTCCTTTTCCTCTTATTTGCTTCAATTCTCTTCATTTTTCTATATCATCTTTTGTATCCTTTCTAGCTCTAGTGTTTCACGCCTTTTTGTTTCATTGTTCCACATTTTTTATTTCCGTATGAAACAGGATATTTCGTTTTAAAAGCGGTGTATTAAAGTTTAACCTATTGGTAATACCTAGATTTTTTTGTAAGTTTTCCCTATTGTTTATTTTGGTTGATTTTATCACTTTTGTTTCGCTTTTACTAATTGGTTTATTTTTCTTCTAAATTCAATGTGTTTTTATTGCTTTTATGTTCACTTTTGTTCCTTTTGTTTATTTTTCAGTCTGTTTTCACTCTTTAAAAACATATCAACTTGGTTCTAGTTTTAAAAATAGATTTTATTTTTTGATATAGTGTTGATTGACTTCAAAATCGTTTTTAAGTTGTTTTATTTTTTATTAAACAAGTTATATGGTTTGAATTATATTTTTGCTTTATAGTATATTCTCGTTCGTTAAAATTATTTTCCTAAACAGAACTTGGAAAATATTTCATCTATAATATCATCTGTTACAATTTCTCCTGTAATTTTTCCCAAATCCTCTAATATGTCTTTTATAAAAATAGCTATTATATCTATTGGCATTTTTTGTTCCATTGTGTCTTTTGCTTTTTTTGTACTTTCTATTGCTTGATCTATTAAATTTTTATGTCTTACATTTGTAATTACTGTTTCTTGGTCTAAATTTATTTGATTTAAATCAAACATTTTTGTTATTTCATCATATAAGTTTTCAATTCCCTCTCTTTTTAATGCGGAAATCTTAATTACAGTTGCACCTGTCTCTTTTATTTTTTGATCATTTTCATTAATTTTTTCTTTTAAATCTGTTTTGTTTAAAAGTATTATTGCCTTTTTATTTTTTATAAGTTCTAATATCTCTAAGTCTTCTTTCCCTAAGTCTTTAGACGCATCAAATATAGCAATTATTAAGTCTGCATCTTTTGCTATTTCTTTAGATTTTGCTATACCTATTTTTTCTACTTCGTCTTTTGCATCTCTAATTCCTGCTGTATCTACAAGTTTTAATGGAATTCCATTTATATTTACAAACTCTTCTATTGTGTCTCTTGTTGTTCCCTCATATTCTGTTACAATTGCTCTATCTTCTTTTAAAATTGCATTTAATAATGATGATTTCCCTGCATTTGGTCTTCCTATTATTGCTGTTTTTATTCCTTCTTTTATTATTTTTCCATTATCGAAACTTTTACTTAGCTTAACTAGCTTATTTTCAACAGTTACAAGCATGTCATTTATTTGATTGCTTGTAACGTCATCAACGTCATATTCTGGATAATCTATGGCCACTTCGATATTTATCATTACATCCATTATTTCTTGCTTTATTTTGGCAATCTCGTTTGAAAGAAAGCCCTCTAATTGTTTTATTCCATTCTTAGCTTCTCTTTCAGATTTTGCATTAATAACATCTATTACAGATTCTGCTTGTAATAAATCTATTCTTCCATTCAAAAATGCTCTTTTTGTAAATTCCCCTGGTTCTGCTAGTTCTGCTCCATTTTTCAAGCATAATTCTAATATTTTTTTTACTACTACATTTCCCCCATGTGAGTTGATTTCACACATATTTTCTGTTGTATAACTTTTAGGTGCTTTAAAATATGATACTAAAACTTCATCAATTACATTGCCATTTTCTATGATATTTCCATATTTCATAGTATATCCTTTAATATCTTTTAAGTCCTGTTTGTTCTTTTGTTCAAATATTTTTTCTAATACTTCAAAGCTTTTTTCTCCACTCATTCTTATTATTCCTATTCCTCCAATTCCGAGGAGCCGTAGAGATTGACGCGATTGTACTCATTTTTTACCTCCATTTTTTTATGATATAAAAAAGGTCAAAGATAGAATTTACAATTATACTTGTAAAATCCGACCTTTGACCTCCGATTTTATATATTTATTTGTTTTTTAGTGATATAACTATCCTTCTATGTGGTTCTTCACCTATGCTTGTTGTATCTATTTTATCATTATTTTGCAATTCACTATGAATTATTTTTCTTTCATATGCTTGCATTGGCTCTAATTTAACAGTTTTTTTAGTTCTTATTACTGTTTTAGAAACTTTTTGAGCAAGTTCTCTTAATGTTTTTTCTCTTTTTGCTTTATATCCTTCTATGTCTAGTATAACTCTAACCCTATTTTCAAGTCCTTTTCCTGCAATTACTGAAATTATATTTTGCATTGCATATAAAGTTTCTCCTCTATATCCTATCAAAAATCCTAGATTAGGACTGTTTAAATCAACATATATCGTGTCTTTTTCAGCTTTTACTTCATATGTTGCATCTTCTGGTAATTGGCTTTTTAACTCTTCTATAAAGCTTTTTACATTTTCTATTGCTTTTTCTTGTTCTTCTTTTGATAAAATAAGTTCTTTTCTTGTTTTATTTTCTCTATTTTTTTCATTGTTTGCATGGTTTTCCGCATTTTCTTTTACTATTAATTCTACTTTTACAACTCTTGGTGCTAATATACTAAAAAAACTACGTTTTTCGCCATTTTCTAGTACTTTTACATCTACCATTTTTCGACTAACATTTAATTCTTTAAGCCCTTTTTCAATTGCCTCATTTGTAGTTTTTCCTTCTGAAATAATAGTTTTTGCCATTTTACGTTCCTCCATTATTTGATTATTTTGTCTAAAATTAGTCTTTCTGCAATCATAAGTATATTACTTACTAACCAATATAAAGCAAGTCCTAATGGTGCTACAAACGCAATTGATATAGACATTATTGGCATCATCCATGACATCATTTTGTTTGTTTGCATAACTGCATCCATTTCGTTGTTTTCCTCTTGTGGAACTAGCTCTTGTCCAGTAGTTCCGTCGATTTTTACTTCTTTTTCTTCTTGCTTTTTCTTATTTTGTTTTTCTTGCATTGCAGTTGTCATTCTTATAGATATAAATGATGATAATATATACAATATAGGAATTATATATACAGTATAATCAGACATATTTTGTTGCGGAATTTTACTTAAGTCTAATCCTAAGAAATTCATTTGAATGTTTGCTTTTTCAACATTTTCGTCTTCTGGATTTTTCTCTTTTAAAAATTCATAATCCCTTATTACGTCTATTTCTGGATATACCTGACTTATTGTTTTTCCATCGTCTTTTAGTTGTTGCACATAATTATTTATGTTTTCTGTTGGTATTTTTTCCATGTATGTCAATGGACTTCTAACCAAATAGAATATTGAAATTAACAACAAAAATTGCACTATTGATGTTAAACAACCACTAAATGGACTCATATTTTCTGATTTGTATAAGTTCATCATTTCTTGATTTAGTTTTTCTGGATCATTTTTATATTTAAACTGAAGCACCTTCATTTTTTCATTTAATTCAGCACTTTTTTTCATTGAACGTTGTTGTTTTATTGATAATGGCAATAATAAGATTTTAATTACAACTGTAAATGATATTATTGCTAATCCATAATTATTAACTAAATGATACACTAACTGCAACAAATAACCAAATATATTTGCAAAAAAATTAAACATCTATCCATTTCCTCCTAGCTATACTATTTTAGTGGGTCATATCCACCTTTTGAAAAAGGATTACACCTTAAAATTCTAGCAATTCCAAGTAGTAATCCCTTTATAGCTCCATATTTTTCAATTGCTTGTTTTGTATATTCTGAACAAGTTGGATAAAATTTGCAATTTATATTTTTACTTGTAAGCCATCTTGAAATATGGTGTTGATATTGCTCAATTAGCCATATCAATATCTTTTTCATGATTATTCCTCATTTTTGTTAAAATTAGAATTTAAAACATTTGCTCTTTTTAAGATTTTTGTCATATCTTTTTGAATTTCAGCATATTTTATGTTTTTAATATCAATATTTTTTTTGCATGTAAAAACAATTGTATAGCCATCTTTTACTTGCATTTCAAGCATTTGATAACTTTCACGTATAAGTCTTTTTAAATAATTTCTTTTTATTGCTTTAGCTACTTTTACTCCAACAGCTATTCCTAAGAAATTCACTGGCTTATTATTGTTTTTTATAAATGCTACTAAATATCTGCCACCACTGGCTTTGCCTTTATTAAAAACAGTTTTAAATTCATAATTTTTTTTTAGCATTTTAGTTTTTTTCATTATTTCATCTTCCCTTCTTCCAGGCAAATCAATGAAAAAAACGTTTTGTTTAATTTAAATTCTGTTGATTTAAATTAAGCAGATAATTTTTTTCTACCTTTTGCTCTTCTTGCTTTTAATACGTTTCTGCCACCTTTAGTACTCATTCTTTTCATGAATCCATGTTCTTTCTTTTCTTGTCTTTTTTTTGGTTGAAAAGTTCTTTTCATTCTCAGCACCTCCTACTGTTTTTTTTATAAAAACCCTTACGGGATATTCTCTTACACAAAATAACGAGTATATCGATTATACAGCATAAAAACTATAAATGTCAAGCAATTTTATTAAATTTTTTTATGCTATTTGTAATATTTTT
>OJME01000594.1_pt1 | contig 32458 bp, 29 predicted proteins | sample 1597151 | NCBI WGS metagenome assembly OJME01 (sample SAMEA2452118, study PRJEB22498) | human gut metagenome | biome: human feces; feature: human gut; material: feces | place: Australia | collected 2012
ATACTTTGTTTCTCCCACAGCTATAACTGTTTTAATAATTGTTTACTTAGTAGTATTCTTACGAACTTAAAAACCGCAAAATTATAAAAAAAAGAGGAAGATTACAGTCTTTCGTCTCCACAATTTTATTAAAAAATGCAATTTTAAAAGAATCCTATGATTTCTGAACAAAATAATGTAGCTTTGCACCCTAAACCATAGACAAATATGATGAGAATTACTACTTTATGTTCAGCGTTTATTCTGTCAATCTTATCGTTATCGCTTTTTGCACAGGAATCTGTCGATCCCTCTCCACTTCCGACTGACTCTCTGCAGCCTGCTCCTGAAGCGATTAAACCTGCCAAAACGGTTAAATCTTCAACAGTTGTGGCAAAAGCCAGAGTCGTGAAAACAGATACGCTTTCGGCGGAGCTTCAGAAATATTTGATGCTCAAACTGAATATGTCGGGGCCGACTCCGAAACTGGATACCGTTTCTTATTTATATAATAAGTATGTCGCGCAATTAGATTATTTGAACGATCTGGCTGTGCCGCCACGTTATATTCCGTCTGATCCCGATTATTTTCGTCTGTTCACACCATTGGCATATTATTATGCTCCGATGGCACAATATTCGAAATTGGAATGGAAGCCTATGCAATGGGACACCACTCCTCAACTGACAGCGGAACTTCTGCCTTATGATACCCTGGCATTTACCAAAACCCAGCGTGCCGAGAAAATAGTGAACAGTGCATTGATGGATCTTTATTTGGAACGTCCGAACTTGGTTGTCACTACAGAAGACCGCATCATGAGTCGTGATGTATTCCGTCACGATGTGAAGCCGAAAATATCTCCCAAAGCAAACGTTATTCATCTGTTTCAACCGGAAAATATGGATGATAATGTAGGGAAAGCCAATATGAAGATTAGTCGGCCGAACTGGTGGGTGACCGGAGGTAACGGATCGTTGCAGATTAGCCAGAACCACCTTTCGGATAACTGGTATAAGGGAGGTGAAAGTAACTTCTCCGGATTAGCCACTTTTCAGATTTTTGCCAACTATAATGACAATGAAAAGGTGCTGTTTGAGAACCAGCTGGAAGCTAAAGTAGGTATGACTTCCACTCCGTCAGATGAATACCATAAATATCTGTTCAATACAGACCAATTTCGTTTGTATAATAAATTAGGTTTGAGAGCTTTCAAGAATTGGTATTATACCATTTCGTCCGAGTTTAAGACACAGTTTTTCAATGGATATAAAGCTAACAGCGAAGAATTGGTTTCATCTTTCATGTCTCCGGCAGATTTGGCGGTCAGTGTCGGTATGGATTATAAATTGAGTAAGAAGAAATTTAATCTTTCTGTGTTTATGGCGCCGTTGACTTATAACTTGCGTTATATCGGTAATTCTGAAGTAGACGAAACTAAGTTTGGCTTAGACAAAGGAAAATGCTCTAAAAATGACTTTGGTTCCCAGTTACAATCTACATTGAACTGGACCATCATCTCTGCAGTAACTTTAGAGTCTCGTCTCAATTATCTGACCAACTATCATTGGGCACGTGTAGAATGGGAAAATACATTCAACTTCGTTTTGAACCGTTATCTTTCTACTAAGCTCTATATACATACCCGTTTTGACGACAGCTCGAAACCGACTGAAGGAGACAGCTTCTTCCAGTTGAAAGAATTGCTTAGCTTCGGTATCAATTATAAGTGGTAAGTAAATCAAAGAAATAGAAATCAGGCGCGGAAATTCCGCGCCTGATTTGTTTAGGGATGTTGTATAAAATATGGGTGGTAAAATAGAACCAATGTGATAGCGGATTTTTCACGTCCAAGATAGTCTTAACTGTATATTTCTATTTGTATGTAAAAAAAGAAAGCGTTTTTTCTTGTTTACTATTTATAATTTTATCTATCTTTGTCACCGAATTCAATCCATTGCCTAAGGGGTATGGAAAAATGAGGGGTAAAAATACATGATCATTAAGAAAAATGACGATCGAAATCTTCTGCCAACAGATGTGATTGGCAGCAGCGTAGCGCGCTCAAAACGTTGGTTGGTGGCAATCGTACGTATTTGTCACGAGAAAAAAACGGGTGAGCGGCTTACGAAAATGGGGATCGAAAATTTCCTTCCAATTCAACAAGAAGTCCATCAATGGAGCGACCGCCGTAAAATTGTCGACCGGGTACTGCTTCCGATGATGATTTTCGTTCACGTTGATCTGCAAGAACAAAAAGAAGTCTTGACTTTATCTTCTATCAGCCGTTACATGGTATTACGTGGGGAGAGTACTCCGGCTGTTATTCCTGATCAACAAATGTTGCGATTTAAGTTTATGCTCGACTACTCGGATGAGACGATTAGCATGAGTACATCGCCATTGGCTCCGGGAGAGAAAATACGGGTAATCAAGGGACCATTGGCAGGATTGGAAGGGGAATTAGTACATGTGAATGGGAAATCGAAAGTTGCTGTTCGATTGACAATGTTAGGGTGTGCATGTGTAGATATACCGGCTGGGTGTGTAGAGCCGGTATCTGAAAATGGGGATTTACGTGATTGAGTAATCAATCTATTTTATAGGGGTATGGGGATTTTACTGCAAAAATGTAATGAAAGTCTGTAAAATAGCAGGCAGTCTATCTGACATCGGTAACCAAACAGTGGATATATTTATCGATGACCTCTCTCAAAAATAAAAATCCATAAAGTATTATGAATTATATCTTTACAAAAGATATAGTGTAGAAATGTATGTACGTATCGAAAGATGAAGGGATTCTTTGTTGGGCTACACCAACATGGAAATCGTAGTCATAGTCCTTGTACTGATCATAATCAATCAGATAAATCAAATTTCGAAATATTATTTTATTCATTTATACTATAATGGAAAAAACATTGAAGGACATAGTGCAATATGTCCGCAAAAATTATTTCAGTTATTGGGTTATTTTAGGTATTGACACGGCAATTTCTGTATTATGTTCGTTGGTCGCTTATGCGGTAATTCATTATATGGAGCATGTTCCAATGACCGACTGGATGCTCTGTAAATTTGCTTGCGTTTCTTTGGTGGCAAGTGTTGCGGGCTCTTTATTATTCCATACTTATCGTAATACAATTCGTTTCTCACAGGCACGTGAACTTTGGCGTATCATGTGTGCCGTTTTATTTAAAATAGCCTGTTTGGTCATTATTTCTTTTGGAGTTATATATGAGACCCAATTGCCATATAATTATAAAATATCCTATCTTCTATTTGATGGTTTATTGACTTTAGTGATCTTGACGACCTTTCGTGTATCATTGATAATCGTCTATGATTTTTTATTGGATTGGGTGAATAAAAAGAACACACGTATTCTTATTTATGGTACTAATGAAGAGAGTGTAGCCTTGAAGTTACGTCTTAGGGATAGTGCACATTATAAAGTAGCCGGTTTTTATGTATATGGTAAAAATAACAGCCGACGCCGATTGGCAGATCTTCCCGTTTATTACTTTGAAAATGAATCGGATGTTGATTATATCATGCGGAAGCGCGGAATTAAGGGGATTCTGTTTGCCCGTTATGAAGATACCCGTCTGGAAGAAAAACGCCTTCTGGAATATTGTAAAAACAATGAACTTAAAACATTGATAGCTCCTACTATCAGTGAAGCGGATTCTGATGGAAACTTTCATCAGTGGGTACGTCCTATTAAGATTGAGGATTTGTTGGGTCGTGCCGAAATTAATATCAACCTTCGTCAGGTTGCAGAAGAATTCAGGGGAAAAGTGGTGTTGGTGACTGGTGCGGCAGGCAGTATTGGTAGTGAACTTTGCCGTCAATTAGTGCAGATGGGAATTCAGAAACTTATCATGTTCGACTCTGCAGAAACACCTTTGCATAATGTCCGTCTTGAGTTTGAGAAAAAATATCCAAATATAGATTTTGTTCCGGTGATTGGTGATGTGCGTGTGAAGGAACGCGTTCGTATGGTATTCGAATTGTATCATCCTCAAATTGTTTTTCATGCTGCTGCTTATAAACATGTGCCTTTGATGGAAGAAAATCCTTGTGAGGCTGTGCTTGTCAATGTAACCGGTTCTCGTCAGGTGGCTGACATGGCTGTGGAATATGATGCAGAAAAGATGATTATGGTGTCTACGGATAAAGCTGTAAATCCTACTAATGTAATGGGTTGCTCCAAACGTTTGGCAGAAATCTATGTTCAAAGTCTGGGATGCGCTATCCGTGAAGGAAAAGTGAAAGGTCATACAAAATTTATCACTACCCGTTTTGGTAATGTATTGGGTAGTAACGGTTCTGTCATTCCTCGTTTTAAAGAACAGATAGAGAATGGTGGGCCGGTAACTGTTACTCACCCCGATATTATTCGTTTCTTCATGACCATTCCCGAAGCTTGCCGTTTGGTAATGGAGGCCGCCACAATGGGTGAGGGCAATGAGATCTTTGTTTTTGAGATGGGAAAAGCTGTCAAGATCGTTGATCTAGCGACTCGTATGATCGAATTGGCTGGCTATCGTCCGGGTGAAGATATCAAAATAGAATTCACGGGATTACGTCCGGGTGAAAAATTGTATGAAGAGGTGTTGAGCGATAAAGAAAATACGATTCCGACAGAGAATAAGAAAATCATGATAGCTAAAGTTCGTCGGTATGAATATGCTGATATTCTTGATACTTATGCAGAGTTTGAAAGGTTGTCGCGTGCGGTAAAGATCATGGATACCGTGCGGTTGATGAAGAAAATAGTTCCGGAGTTCAAATCAAAAAATTCTCCGCGATTTGAAGTACTGGATAAAGAATAAATAGGGAATAATCAACAAAAGATTCTATAAATAAATTATCATTTATTATGAATAAATCATTGCGCACGCATTTGAATGTACGAAGCTTGTATGGAAGTTTGTTTTCCTGTCTGATAGCGGTATTTCTGTTTGCTTCCTGTCAGTCCTATAAGAAAGTACCTTATTTGCAGGATGCGGGAGTTGTAAAGGACACCAATCAACAGGAAAATTTATATGATGCCAAGATAATGCCTAAAGACTTACTTACTATCGTAGTCTCATGTACTAGTCCGGAACTTGCAGTTCCGTTCAACTTGACGGTGGCAACTCCTGCTAATGCGGCTACTGCCAGCACCCAATTGACTACCCAGCCTGTTTTACAACCTTATCTGGTAGATAATGAAGGCAAGATCAATTTTCCTGTTCTGGGTGAATTAAAAATAGGTGGACTGACGAAAAGAGAAGCTGAACAACTGATAATAGACAAACTGAAACCTTACATAAAGGAGACTCCGATAGTTACTGTCCGTATGGTAAACTATAAAATTTCTGTATTAGGTGAGGTTGCCCGTCCAGGTACATTTACTATCAACAATGAGAAAGTCAACTTGTTGGAAGCTCTTGCCATGGCCGGTGACATGACGGTCTGGGGAGTTCGTGACAATGTAAAACTGATTCGTGAAGGTGCTGATGGCAAACAGGAAATTGTGACATTGGATTTAAACAAGGCGGAGACAATTCTTTCTCCTTATTATTGGTTACAGCAGAATGATATAGTCTATGTGACTCCTAATAAAGCAAAAGCTCGTAACTCCGATATAGGTAACAGTACCAGCTTGTGGTTCTCCGCTACTTCTATTCTGGTATCATTGGCAAGTTTATTAGTAACAATTTTCAAATAGTAATATAGATATGATTGGGGAAAAAAGAGAGAACCGGGGTGAGCAACCGGAAGAGCAGGTGGATATTCAGGAAATCCTTTTCCGTTACCTGATCCATTGGCCTTGGTTTGTGGTTTCTGTAATAATCTGTATCGCCTGCGCATGGGGCTACCTGCGTTTGGCCACTCCTGTCTATGATATAACTGCCACAGTCTTAATCAAGGATGATAAGAAGGGCGGTGGTGCGAGCATGTCCTCCGAACTGGAAAAGATGGGACTGGACGGCTTCGTTTCCTCGTCGAACAATGTAGACAATGAAATCGAGGTGCTGAAATCAAAGTCTCTTGCCCGTGAAGTGGTCAACAATCTGGGACTGTTTGTGACTTATAAGGATGAAGATGAGTTTCCTAATAGGGAACTTTACCGTACCTCGCCCGTAGTGGTGAGCTTGACTCCACAGGAGGCGGAAAAACTGTCTGCACCAATGGAAGTGGAGATGACTTTATTTCCCAATGGTGGGATGGATGCGTTGATAACGGTGAAAGACAAAGAGTATCGGAAACAATTCGATAAATTACCTGCTGTTTTCCCGACCGATGAGGGGACGGTCGCCTTTTTTGAAAGCAAGGATACATTGACGACCAATCAGGCTAAGGAGGAAAGTAAAGAGCGTCATATAAAAGCTTTTATAAACCGGCCGATGTCTGTGGCCAAAGGATATATCAAATCTTTGTCGATAGCCCCTACATCAAAAAACACTTCTGTAGCTGTTCTTTCGTTAAAGAACTCAAACACCCGGCGTGGCAAGGACTTCATCAACAAGCTCCTTGAGATGTACAATATCAATGCCAATAATGACAAGAATGAGGTAGCCCAAAAAACCGCAGAATTCATCGACGAACGTATCGGCATTATTTCCAAGGAACTTGGAAGTACAGAACAAGACTTGGAGAACTTCAAGCGTAGTGCCGGAATTACAGATTTGAGCAGTGAGGCACAAATAGCCTTAACCGGTAATGCTGAATATGAAAAGAAGCGTGTGGAAAACCAGACTCAAATCAATTTGGTGATGGATTTGCAACGCTATATGCAAGGTAATGAATATGAGGTCTTGCCAAGTAATATTGGATTACAAGATGCGGCATCAGCTGGTGCAATAGACAGATATAATGAAATGTTGGTTGAAAGAAAGCGTTTGCTTCGTACATCAACCGAGAATAATCCGACGATCATAAATTTGGATACTAGTATCCGTGCGATGCGGAGCAATGTACAGGCTACGCTGGATGCTACATTGAAAGGATTGCAGATAACCAAAGAAGACCTTGCCCGTGAAGCGAACCGCTATTCCCGTCGCATTAATGACGCTCCGACCCAAGAACGTCAGTTTGTAAGTATCGCCCGGCAGCAGGAAATTAAGGCCGGTCTTTATTTGATGTTACTTCAAAAACGTGAAGAGAATGCCATCACTTTGGCAGCTACAGCAAATAATGCCAAGATTATTGATGAAGCGTTAGCGGACGACAATCCGGTTTCTCCTAAAAAGATGATGGTCTATCTTGCCGCCTTGGTATTAGGAGTAGGATTTCCGGTAGGTATTATTTATCTGATTGGATTGACCAAATTCAAGATTGAGGGCCGTGCTGATGTTGAAAAACTAACTTCTCTTCCTGTTATTGGCGATATCCCGTTGGCGGATGAAAAGTCCGGTTCTATAGCTGTATTTGAGAATCATAATAACCTGATGAGCGAGACATTCCGTAATGTACGTACCAATCTTCAGTTTATGCTTGAAAATGGCAAGAATGTGATTCTGGTGACATCTACCATCAGTGGTGAAGGTAAGTCTTTTGTATCATCTAATTTGGCTATTAGTCTTTCTTTGTTAGGGAAAAAGGTTGTGATAGTAGGTCTTGACATTCGCAAGCCTGGCTTGAATAAGGTTTTTAATATTTCCCAAAAGGAACATGGTATTACCCAGTTTCTGACCAATCCGACAAAGAATCTGATGGATTTAGTACAGCCTTCCGATATAAACGAGAATCTGTTTATTCTTCCGGGCGGATCAGTTCCTCCCAATCCAACGGAATTATTGGCCCGTGACGGCTTGGAAAAAGCCATCGAAACGTTGAAAGCTAATTTTGACTATGTGATTCTGGATACGGCCCCCGTGGGTATGGTAACTGATACCTTGCTGATAGGGCGTACTGCTGATTTGTCGGTATACGTATGTCGTGCCGATTATACCCGTAAGGCAGAGTTTACCTTGATCAATGAGCTTATGGAAAACAACAAACTGCCTAACCTCTGTATCGCCATTAACGGCTTGGATCTTCAGAAAAAGAAGTACGGCTATTATTATGGTTATGGTAAATACGGCAAGTATTATGGCTATGGCAAGCGTTACGGTTATGGCTATGGTTATGGAGAGAAGCATACAAGTCGGGAGGGTAAATAAACTGCTATTGATAAAACCAAATCAAACATAATATGCGTGATTTCAAAGAGATTCGGGTCGCAGTAGCCGGAACTGGCTATGTGGGACTGAGCATAGCGACACTGCTATCACAACATCATCATGTAACTGCCGTGGATGTAATCCCGGAAAAGGTGGAGAAACTGAACAACAAGGTTTCCCCTATCCAGGATGATTATATCGAGAAGTATCTGGCAGAAAAGCCGCTTGATCTTGTTGCCACTTTGGACGGGAGGTCAGCCTATGCTGATGCCGACTTTGTGGTAATAGCCGCTCCTACAAACTACGATCCTGTGAAGAATTACTTCGATACGAGTCGTGTGGAGGAAGTTATCGATCTTGTGCTTGAAGTGAATCCCGATGCTGTAATGGTCATCAAATCGACAATTCCGGTGGGCTATACCCGTAACCTTTATGTAAAATATGCCCAGAAAGGAGTCAAGAAGTTCAACCTGCTGTTTTCACCGGAGTTCCTTCGTGAAAGCAAGGCCCTTTATGACAACCTTTATCCGAGCCGTATCATTGTAGGTTATCCGAAGATCATTGACGGCCCGGAGTTTGATGAAGAAAACAAGGCGATCCGGTCTGTCACGAATGTCACTATGTTACAGGAAGCAGCTAGGACATTTGCTGCCCTTTTGCAGGAAGGGGCTGTCAAAGAAAACATCGACACGCTCTTTATGGGCATAAAAGAGGCGGAAGCAGTCAAGCTCTTCGCCAACACCTACCTGGCTCTCCGTGTCAGCTATTTCAATGAACTTGACACATACGCTGAAATGAAAGGATTGGATAGTAAAGCCATCATTGAGGGCGTAGGTCTTGATCCACGTATCGGGACACATTATAACAATCCCTCATTCGGTTATGGTGGTTACTGTCTGCCGAAAGATACCAAGCAACTCCTTGCCAATTATCAGGATGTTCCCCAGAATATGATGTCCGCAATCGTGGAATCAAACAAAACCCGTAAGGATTATATAGCTGATGCAGTGCTCCGCAAGGCAGGCTATTATACAGGAAATGGACAATGGGACGCATCCAAGGAACATACTTGCGTCATCGGTGTATACCGTTTGACCATGAAATCGAACTCTGACAATTTCCGCCAGTCTGCCATCCAAGGTATAATGAAACGTATCAAGGCGAAGGGTGCGGAAGTGATCATCTATGAACCCACGCTTGAGGACGGGACTACATTCTTCGGCAGCAGAGTCGTTAATGATCTTGCTGGATTCAAGGCGCAGAGCAAGGCTATCATAGCCAACCGTTTTGACAACAGTCTGGAAGATGTGGAAGCCAAGGTTTATACACGTGACATTTTTAGAAGGGACTGACCATGTTGCCATATAATGTAGAGCTGGACGGAAAGACTGTGCTTGTAACGGGTGCTGCCGGTTTTATTGGGAGTAACCTTGTCATGCGCCTTTTCCATGATTTCCGAAATATCAGGGTAATCGGTATTGATTCCATCACCGATTATTACGATGTCAATATCAAATATGAGCGTCTCAAGGAAATAGAGTCGTTAGACCGTGACTGGATTTTTGTCCGTGCCTCGATTGCCGATAAGGATGCGGTAGAAAGAATTTTCTCTGAAAACAAAATTTCCGTTGTCGTAAATCTTGCGGCCCAGGCAGGCGTCCGTTACAGTATCACCAATCCTGATGCCTATGTCCAAAGTAATCTTATCGGTTTCTATAATATCCTTGAAGCCTGCCGTCATTATGAGGTGGAGCACTTGGTTTATGCTTCTTCATCATCAGTCTATGGAAGTAACAAGAAAGTTCCGTATTCAACTGACGACAAGGTTGATAACCCGGTCAGCCTTTATGCAGCAACAAAGAAGAGTAACGAGTTGATGGCTCACGCATATTCAAAACTCTATAATATCCCATCAACAGGCTTGCGTTTCTTTACGGTTTATGGTCCTGCAGGTCGTCCGGATATGGCGTATTTCGGGTTTACCGACAAGCTTGTAAAAGGCGAAACTATCAAGATTTTCAATTATGGTAATTGTAAACGTGATTTTACTTATGTGGATGATATTGTGGAGGGAGTAGTACGTGTTATGCAACACGCTCCGGAAAAAGAGAATGGGGAAGACGGACTTCCGATTCCACCATACAAAGTATATAATATCGGTAACAGTCATCCGGAGAACCTGCTTGAATTTGTAACTATTCTTCAGGAAGAATTGGTCCGTGCCGGTGTGCTTTCGAAAGACTATGATTTTGAGTCCCATAAAGAACTTGTGCCTATGCAACAGGGCGATGTGCCTGTAACTTACGCTGATACTACTTCATTGGAACAGGATTTTGCTTTTAAACCGGGTACAAGTTTGAGAGATGGACTAAGAAACTTTGCAGAGTGGTATGTAAAGTTTTATAATACGGAGAAATAAAACAATAAAACAATAAAACTATGAGCATTTTTGCGGGTAAAACCCTAATGATTACCGGTGGAACAGGTTCTTTCGGTAATGCTGTCTTGAATCGTTTCCTTCGTACCGATATCGGTGAAATTCGTATATTTTCACGTGACGAGAAGAAACAGGACGATATGCGCCACGAATATCAGGTTAAGTATCCTGATGTGGCAAATAAAATAAAATTCTTTATCGGTGATGTACGCAACCTCCAGTCTTGTAGGAACGCTATGCCGGGAGTAGACTATATCTTCCATGCTGCTGCCTTGAAGCAGGTTCCGAGTTGCGAATTTTTCCCAATGGAAGCTGTCAAGACGAATGTAATCGGTACTGACAATGTATTGACGGCTGCTATTGAGGCGGGTGTTGGTGCCGTAATCTGCCTTTCCACGGATAAGGCTGCCTATCCAATCAATGCTATGGGTATCACCAAAGCTGTTGAGGAAAAGATAGCAGTGGCAAAGAGCCGTTACTCCGGCAAGACCAAGATTTGTTGTACACGTTATGGTAACGTGATGTGTTCTCGTGGTTCAGTCATTCCTCTTTGGATAGAGCAGATCCGCAATGGTAATCCTGTAACATTGACTGAGCCTAAAATGACGCGCTTCATCATGTCATTGGAAGAAGCGGTGGATCTCGTATTGTTTGCTTTCGAACATGGTCAGAATGGTGACATCCTCGTTCAGAAAGCTCCGGCTTGTACCATCCGGACTCAGGCGGAAGCTGTCTGTGAGCTCTTTGGCGGCAAGAAAGAAGATATTAAGGTTATCGGCATTCGTCATGGAGAGAAAATGTATGAAACATTGCTGACCAATGAGGAATGCGCCAAAGCAGAGGATATGGGTAATTTCTATCGTGTACCGGCAGATAATCGTGGATTGAATTACGACAAGTATTTCAAAGAGGGTGAGACAGAGCGTAACACGCTTACAGAGTTCAATTCAAACAATACGCGAATTCTTAACGTGGAAGAAACCAAAGCCAAGATTGCAGCTTTGGATTATATAAAGAAGGAGTTGAGTGGTGAGGGCAACTTTGTACAGTAATAAAATTATGAAGATATTAGTAACCGGTGCCAAAGGTTTTGTAGGGAAGAATCTTTGCGCCCAACTTAATAACATCAAGGATGGTAAGGCTCGTTGTTATGGTGAACTGAAGATTAGTGACGTATTTGAGTACGATCTTGACTCGACTCCGGAACAACTTGATAATTGGTGCAAAGAAGCCGATTTCGTATTCAATCTTGCCGGGGTGAACCGCCCTAAAGACAATGATGAATTCATGAAAGGTAACTTCGGTTTTGCAAATACATTGCTTGATACCTTGAAGAAATATCATAACACTTGTCCCGTTATGCTTTCCTCCAGTGCGCAAGCCTCATTGACCGGTCGTTTTGGTAACAGCGAATATGGTCGTAGCAAAAAGGCGGGTGAAGATCTTTTCCTACAATACGGTAAAGAGACAGGGGCCAAAGTTTTGGTCTATCGTTTTCCGAACCTTTACGGAAAGTGGTGCCGTCCAAACTATAACAGTGCTGTAGCCACTTTCTGCAATAATATTGCCAATGGTTTGCCTATACAGGTCAACGATCCGAGTGTAGAACTTGAGCTGCTTTACATTGATGACTTTGTGGACGAAATGATTCATGCCCTGAAAGGAGAGGAGCATCATTGCGAGTTCGAGGGTCTTGATGTACATCCGGAGGCTGACGGCAGATATTGCTATTGCCCTGTCACCCATAAGGTGACGCTTGGTGAAATCGTTGGTTTATTACATCAATTCGCGGAAATGCCTAAGACACTGATGATTCCGGAAATTCCGGCTGATTCATTTGCCAAACGTCTGTACAGTACATTTTTGAGCTACTTACCAAAAGAAAAAGCGATCTTCGACTTGAAAATGAATGTAGATCAACGTGGCAGTTTCACAGAACTAGTACATACCTTGAACTGCGGCCAAGTAAGCATTAATATCTCCAAACCAGGTGTAACCAAGGGTGAACACTGGCACAATACCAAATGGGAACAGTTTATTGTAGTCAGCGGGCATGGTCTTATTCAACTCCGTAAGGAAGGGACAGACGAAGTGCTTAACTATGAGGTGAGCGGAGAGAAAATACAGTCTGTCATCATGCTTCCTGGTTATACTCATAACATCATCAATCTTTCTGATACGGAAGATCTGGTGACAGTGATGTATTGCAATGAGGTATTCAATCCTAATAAGCCGGATACATACTTTGATAAAGTAGAAAAATAATATGGAAAAACAACCTAAATTCGATTATTCAGATATAAAATTCAAGGATAATGGTAAATTGAAGCTGATAATCGTTGTTGGCACTCGTCCCGAGATTATCCGCTTGGCGGCTGTCATCACCAAATGTCGTCAGTATTTCGATGTGATTCTTGCTCATACCGGTCAGAATTATGACTACAACCTCAATGGCATATTCTTTAAGGATTTGAAGTTGGCAGAGCCGGAAGTATATATGGATGCTGTAGGTGATGATTTGGGAGCTACTTGTGGTAATATCATCAACTGCTCATATAAACTCTTTGCACAGACAAAGCCGGACGGAGTTCTTGTACTTGGTGATACCAACTCATGTTTGAGTGTAATTGGTGCGAAGCGGCTGCATATTCCAATTTTCCATATGGAAGCAGGTAACCGTTGCAAAGACGAGTGCCTTCCGGAAGAGACCAACCGTCGTATTGTTGACATCATCAGTGATGTGAATATGGCATACTCGGAACATGCGCGAAGATATCTTGCCGATTGTGGTCTCCCCAAAGAACGTACTTATGTCACAGGATCACCAATGGCGGAAGTACTCCACAACAATCTTACGGAAATTGAAGCGAGCGATGTACACCAGCGTCTGGGTCTGGAGAAAGGAAAATATATTTTGCTCTCTGCTCATCGTGAGGAAAATATCGACACCGAGAAGAACTTCATATCGCTCTTTAATGCTATCAACCGTATGGCAGAGAAGTATGACATGCCGATTCTTTATAGTTGTCATCCACGTAGCCGTAACCGTCTTGCAGAGAGTAGTTTCAAACTTGATGAACGGGTTATCCAACATGAGCCTCTTGGCTTCCATGATTACAATTGTCTTCAGATGAATGCTTATGCTGTTGTTAGTGATAGTGGTACATTACCTGAAGAATCAAGTTTTTTCATCAGTGTGGGACATCCCTTTCCTGCTATTTGCATTCGAACCTCTACTGAGCGTCCAGAGGCTATTGACAAGGGTGACTTTATCATTGCCGGTATTGACGAGAAATCATTACTTCAAGCCGTAGATACTGCCGTTGAACTTTGCCGTGATGGTCAGCATGGTATTCCTGTGCCTGACTATGTAGACGAGAATGTCTCAACCAAAGTTGTGAAGATTGTGCAGAGCTATGTCGGTATTGTCGATAAAATGGTGTGGAGAAAGTTCTGAAAAATATCAATCATCTGAACTGAAATAGGCTGAACGGATGTTCCAAATAGATTACAGTTTATTCTAAGTATGTCAAATGAACTTTATTACGATGAATATTAATCTATCCAACTCCTAATGCAGTCAACTTTATAAAACAAGAGCTCCCTATGAATAGAATAGCAGCAATCTATGGTCATCATGGCAATGAGAAGACACGTATTCTCAATTTCGTGTGTGAGTTGATTCGTGAGAACGAGGGCGAAAGCCTGTCATATTTCGCACGCTTTAATGAATGATAAATTAGAAAAATGCTGCAAAATACGTATCGCAAGCAAGTGATAAACTTTATGACGCTTATGAAGTAGCAAGATGGAATAAAATTGAAAATTAGTATCAGATTATAGAGGGTCATCTTGTAGGAGTGGAATCAAGAACTATGACAAGGCTTTGGATAGTATTCCAACCGACAAGTCCAGTCAGGGTGTTGGCGCTGTAGGATTAAAAACCTCAATTTCAGTATGTACTGAATTAAATCCTGATTCCTATATAGGAACCAGGAAGAAAATGATTTTAGCAAATGCAATGACAAGCTATTATGGTTCAACTTATGTTATCAATCATGCCAAAGGATACTATTCAGCAAGGTTTATTCTGAAAGCTTATCTTCCCCCCCCCTTTATGCGTACATGGGTGTGAGGGGGGGGGAATAAAGTAAGGATATAAACTCATTTTCCGACAAGTTTTTAATGTGTTTGTACATCTCAGTTGCATGTGTCTATTATCTATTCAATAGAAAATAATAAATGTTTAGTATAAAGACTCAAATAAGGAAAAAGTTCATAGGAACTGATAGTCGCAGTAAAAAAATGTATAAAAATACTGTGGCAATGATCGGTATTAGGGGAGTTTCAATGATTCTTACCCTGATATCAGCTCCTATTATGCTTCATCATGTGGATAGGGCAGATTATGGAGTATTACTAACCCTCACCTCAATTGTAGGTTGGGTTGGGTATATGGATGTTGGTTTAGGAAATGGACTCAGAAATAAATTACCAGAATTTTTGGCAAAGGGAGACTTTCATTCTGCTAAGAAGATTGTAAGCAGCTGTTATGTAACTCTTGCTATATATGTAGCATTAATTATAGTAATCTTTTTGATAGTTAGTCCTTTTATTGATTGGTTAGGGGTTTTGAATTCCCCCACAAGTGATGCTGGTGAAATTCGAGGACTTACAAATGTAGTGTTTATAGCTTTCTGTATTCAGTTCTTGTTTGGACTAATAAATTCAATTCTATTTGCTTATCAAATGCCTGCGTTCCAATCATTGTTTACCTTCGTGGGACAATTTGTTGCTCTCATTGCGTTGGTAATACAGGTATATGTGTTTGATGTTACTTCCGTCTTACAGATAGGTGCTGTCAACAGTATAATTCCTCCTTTAGTTCTCTTTTTGGGATCTATTGGACTTTTTAGAACGAAACTGAAAGATATTGCACCATCCTTCAAACTATTTGAGTTCAAATCAGTTGGTAGTATCTTAAGCCTTGGATTGAAGTTTTTTGTCCTCCAAATGATTACAATTGTACTTTTTCAGGCCAATAGCATTATCATAGCAAGAGTCGTAAGTCCAGAAGCAGTGGTAGAGTATAATTTAGCATTTAAATATGTCAGTCTTTTGACTATGATTTTCACTATTGTTATTACTCCTGTGTGGTCTGCAACAACGGATGCTTATGTTCGTAAAGACTTTGAGTGGATAAACAAGACACTCTCTTTTTCACGAAAAGTCTGTATTGCGTCTGTTTTTATTGGCGTATTGATGGTATTGGCTTCTAAGTTTGTATATGGTATGTGGCTGGGCAGGGGCTCAATAGACATAAGTTATTCAACTACAGGTCTTATATTTTTGTATATTTCATTTGAAATGTTGTACAAAGTTTATGGAACAATCATTAATGGAACAGGAAAAGTATTTGCGCAAATGATACTGACAGGAATAATTGCAATCATTTATATACCGCTTGCAATATTTTTAGCCAATTTATGTGGTTTGTCTGGAGTGTTAATAGCAAATGTTATTGTATTCGCGTTGAATTACGCATGGTCTAAACTGCAATGCAATAAACTCATCAGCCAAACTGCAACGGGGATATGGAACAAATAACCACATATAACGACAAGACAAAGTGGTATGAGTATGCCATCCTTCTGTTTATAATTCTGTGGTCGGGAGGAGGCTTCACCTATGGGCTTTTCCTTGAGTGGATGTTGTGTATGATACCAATTGTTGGAATCATCTTTTTTCAACGAGGTTATAAATTTTCCAATTCGACAATTTTGTTAATTGGTGTTGCTTTATTTGTTCATTTTTTGCAAATGGTGAAGTTGGGTGGAGCCATTGTTAATGTCATTAAGCCAACATGCTTGCTCTTAGTCTGTGCTATGTTTGCTAAGATAATTTCCTGTAAGTTTGTAAAAGTATATTTAGATTTAGTCTATTTCATTTCACAGGTTTGCTTAGTATTGTGGGTAATTTGTCTGTTTCCATTTGGACTATCCTTTCTTCGGTCAATTGCATCACAATTCCCTCTTTTAGGTTGGGATAATATTGAGAGCAATACAAATATTGTAGATACACTATACATATTTAGTATCCCCCAAGATTTTGAAGGTCTTATGAGAAACTCAGGTCCCTTCTGGGAGCCAGGACGTTTTACCATTTATATAACGTTAGCATTGGCTATTAATCTTTTCTATTTCAAAGAAAAGATTACATCGAAGAAGAGTCTTGTATTGCTACTTACAAATCTAACAACTTTTTCTACGACTGGATATGTAGCTACGGCTGTATTGTTTGTCGGATATATATTTTTTTCAAACATCAAGAAAAGCTATAAATTCATTTTGTCTGTTATACTGCTTGCTGTTGTATATTATGTGGGGCAATTAGATTTTATGACCGAAAAAATTGCTGAGCAATCAGCAGATGACTCCACTTGGTCAAGATTTGGCGCCATTGCATACCATTGGAATCAGATAACGCAATCTCCGATTATTGGCTTTGGTCCATTTCTTTCAAATGTTTTTGGAGATGAACTTTTAAGTAGCCCAAATGGATTGACTGATTTGATGAGGTATTATGGCATTCCATTATCCATAGTGTTTTACTGCTTGTTATATAGAGGAACAAAGGTATATGTAGGTAATAGTCACAAGGGAGCGAATGTATGTGTTTTTGTATCCTTGTTGCTTTTATGTTTCTCACAAACAATTACATATTCACCTTTCTTTATGGTTCTATATTTTTTTGCATTTAATACATGCACGTATGATAAATAAAATCGGAATTCTTTGCACATATTCATTCCCCGAAGGGATGGCTCCTACCATAAGAATATTATCCTATGGGCAGGGGTTAGTAGATAATGGATGTAAGGTAGAAGTAGTGATATTTCAGCCAAAGGTAGGTGATAATGCATATTCTCTTTCTGGTTATGTTGGAGGTGTTAAGTACACTTATGCCCACAAGAGGGATACGAATAAGTCCAAGTTATATAAACTTTTTGTTGATAGGCCCAAGTCTCTCTTGAATGCCATAAAGAAAATAAGAAATTCTCATAAAGAGGAAAAGTTTGATTGTATACTCTTAAGTTTTGACTATCCTATATATCTTCTCTTCTTCGCTCCTGTGTTGCGAATTATAGGAATCAAGGTCGGTTTCATTGGCGATGAGTTCCCAGAACCTATTAGAAGACTGAAATCATCGATTCCTTTCTCTTATAAGCTTGCATACAAATTTGTTTATCAGTTTATTTCGTTCAGAGTTCTCATGACAGAGGCTCTCCAAAGGTTTTACAATGAGTTGGTATGCGAGAAGCCTACGTATATTTTATGCTCAATTTTAAATACGGCTCGTTTTGATGGTATAGTAAAGCAAAAAGTTTCCCGTAAATATATGTGCTATATGGGAAATATGATGTTGGCAAAAGATAATGTTGATAACATCATCAGAGCTTTTAAGAGAGTATGCGATGATTTTTCCGATGTTGACTTATATCTTTATGGTACACCTAACGACAAAGATAAAAGTATTGTCGAAGGGGTAATATCAGAACTTGGATTAGGAAATAGAGTTTTTATTAAAGGAAGAATAGATTATAACTTAGTTCCACAGACTCTTGCAAATGCAGAGATTCTTGTGACGTCTCAACCTGCTACAAAGAGAGCGGCGGGTGGTTTTCCAACGAAATTGGCAGAATACATGATGAGTCATACACCGGCAATAGTGACGAATGTAGGAGAGATTCATTACTATGTGCAAGATAACAATACCGTTTACTTGGTAGAGCCTTACGATGATGTCGCATACGCAGAAAAGATGAGATACATCCTATCCCATCCTCAAGAGGCAAAAGAAGTGGCAGGAAGAGCGTATAACTATGCTATAGCCAACTTTGGTTCAAAAGAAGTGACCAAAAAGCTTATTGATTTTCTAGACAACACATTATAGATAAATATGAGTACTATCACATCTCACAACCATCTCAAATTCTACCTTCAGTCAGACATGATGATGAATAGAGGGTACTTCAAAGAACCTCTCAAGAAGAAGTTATTGCATTTAGTGGCTCCAGATTACATCATGGAGTTCCTTAAGGCAATGAGAAAGGTGCAATATTACTCTCAGTGCAAACGTGGGGGGGGAAAATTGTTGCTATATTAAATAAATGGCGTTTCTTTAGATTGTCTCGTAAGCTTGGATTCAGCATTGGATATGATGTTTTTGATTATGGTCTTGTTATCCCTCACTATGGAACTATAGTAGTGGGAAATACCAACAGGATAGGGCCATACGCAGTATTGCATACATCTACTTGCATCACAGATACAGGCAGGAGGATAGGCCAGGCTCTGAGCCTTTCAACAGGAGCAAAGATTACAGGTGGTGAGATGTTGGGCGATCACATAGTTGTAGCGGCCAATTCTGTTGTCACCAAATCCTTTCCTGAGGGCAATGTCTTGCTTGTGGGGATGCCTGCCACAAAGAAGACCGAATTGTCTGATTGGTACTCATCGTTAAATGAGGAGATGAAAAGAAGAGTATATGAAGTCGAAAATTTGAAAACAAAATTGCAACTTGAATAATATGAGTACTACTTACATTGTTTTTAACTCGTATCATCCAAATACTGCTCCAACAAACAGATTGCTTAGTTTTCTCAGAGGTTTCTCTGAACTTGGAACTGAAGTGGAAGTAGTTTTTTTGGAACCTGATTCCAAGTATAGTAAGATCACGGAACAATTGTCTCATGTTCATTTTCGCTATATGTGGGATGGTATGAGGCTAAAAGGTCGAGTATTTGCAAAACTTGCCAGTTTCTACAATGGATGGAAGTTTTCCAGAGGCCTTAAGGCTGGAGATAAGGTTATTCTACTGGCGATTGGAAGAGTGTTTTTCAATTTGATAAATCGGAAAGATATCAAATTGTATCATGAGCGAACTGAACATCCTGACATCTATAAAATTAAGGGATTTGATGTTGAAAAGTATAAGAAGCATATCAAGGACTTGGAAGGCATGTTTGTTATTTCAACGGCCCTCAAGGATTATTTCGCCTCTCTGGGGTTATTGAAAGAGAAAATTAAAATTGTGAACATGACTGTGGATAACAATCGTTTTATCGGACTTAAGAAGCAAACATCAAAGAAGTACATCGCATATTGCGGAACCGCTTCTAATAATAAGGATGGAGTTGATGAGCTGATTAAGTCTTTCGCTATTGTACATAAGTCATATCCGGATGTAAAACTTTACATTATCGGTAAGACTCCAGATAAGGATGATGTGTCTGGCAATTTGAAGCTGATAGAAAATCTTGGTGTGAAGAACTCTGTTGTTTTTACGGGCATTGTTTCAGCTGCCGAAATGCCCCAGATATTGAAGAATGCCACTGTTTTGGCTCTTGATCGTCCAGACTCGTTACAGGCGCAATGCGGATTCCCAACTAAACTTGGAGAGTATCTCCTAACAGAGAATCCTGTTGTAGTGACTAAGGTGGGTGACATTCCTCTTTTCTTGAAGGATGGCGAGACTGCACTTCTTGCAGAAGAACGTAACCCGTATGAATTCTCTTCTAAACTGTTATGGGCATTGGATCATCCTGCGGAGGCAATTGAAATAGGAAAGGCTGGTGCGCAGGTTGCAATGCGAGAATTTAATTATTTGAACGAAACAAAAAAGATTATTAAAGCCATACAATAACATGAAGGTACTAGTTGCAGGAGATTTCTGCCAAAGGTTTCGAGTGAATGAGAAGATAGAACAGAAGGAGTTCGGTAGCATGTTTGATACTATAAAACCTATCATTAGCGCATGTGATATTAAGGTGGTTAATTTTGAGTTTCCCATTGTAACAGAGACGGGAAAAACCATCAAGAAGATTGGCCCTACACTTAAAGGATCTGAGTTTGCGGTAGAGGCGGTAAAGTATGCTGGATTTAATGTTTGTACCCTTGCCAACAATCATATTCTGGATCAGGGCGAAGCATGTTGTCTTGAAACCAAGGATTTGCTTGAGAAAGGTGGTATATTCACTGTTGGTGTAGGAATAGATCTTAATGATGCGGCCCGAATTCTCTATATTGAATCTGAAGGAAGAAAGTTGGCAATCATCAACTGTTGCGAGAATGAGTTTAGTGTGGCTACAGAATCCACTGCTGGCAGCAATCCTCTGCTGCCAATTCAGCAATTCTATAAAATTCAAGAAGCAAAAGAGAATGCTGACTATGTATTGGTTATAGTTCATGGAGGTATAGAACATTATCAGTTACCTACATCTAGAATGATAGAGACCTACCGTTTCTTTATTGATGCAGGAGCAGATGCGGTAGTCAATCATCATCAGCATTGCTATAGTGGCTATGAGAGATACAAAAGTAAGCCCATCATATATGGTCTTGGAAATTTGCTCTTTGATAACCCTAACTGCAGAAATGGCATTTGGAACGATGGTTATATGGTGGAACTTAATTTCGAGGCAGAAGAAATAGAGTTCAGTCTGCACCCTTATACACAATGTAATGAGGAACCTACAATACGCCTCATGACAGAGAACCAAAAGAATCAGTTTGAGAGAAGTATTGAAGAACTAAATTGCACGATAGCATCACCGGTAGAAATCAATAAGGCCTTGGATGCATATTCTAAGAAAATGAGAAAGTTTGTACTCTCAGCATTCACTCCTTGGACTAACCGTTTGCTTTTGGCTGCATTTGTTAGAGGTTTTCTGCCATCTTTTCTTTCAGCAAAGCGTATACTCAATATCAAAAACCGTATTTCATGTGAGTCACACTATGATTTGACAATACGGGAGCTTAAACGCAAGTAATTATTTCATAATCGTCAAGATAAATGAGTAAATGTAACAGATTGATAAAAGCGATCAAGCACCCAGAATGGTTGCTTGCTGTGGTCTTCCGTAGATTATCTCCTTTTATAAAGAATGATAAATTCTATTTGCGAATTTTGTATTTCTTGGAAATGAAAGGAAAAATACTTCATTTGGAGAATCCGAGGACATTTACAGAGAAACTGCAATGGTTGAAAATCTACGATTATAAGCCAGAATACACTCAAATGGTGGACAAATTGGCTGTCAAGGATTATGTGGCTTCGCGTATAGGTAAAGAGTATGTCATTCCTACGTTAGCTGTTTGGAACAGTGTGGAGGAGATTGACTGGGATTCTCTACCTAGCCAGTTCGTTCTGAAGACTACTCATGGTGGAGGAGGGTGCGGTGTTGTGGTTTGTACTGACAAGTCAAAATTTGATAAAGAAACAGCGATAAAGAAATTAAGAGTATCTATACATACAAATGCTGGGCAGATTTATCGGGAGAAACCTTATTTGAATGTCCCACGAAAAATCATTGCAGAGAAGTTTATTGCAGAGCGAAAAACACATAACGAGAATTCATTCGAGGAACTGAAGGACTACAAGTTTTTTTGCTTTGGGGGCAAGGTGAAGTGTTTCAAGATAGACTTTGGTCGTTTCGTAGAGCATCATGCAAACTACTATTCTCCTGAAGGTGAGTTTCTGCCATTTGGGGAGAAGGCTTGTGAACCCGATTCGGATCATGTGGAGAATATGCCCAACAATCTTTCAGAAATGATAGATGTTGCTGAAAAACTGTCAAGTGGTTTCAAGTTTTTGCGAGTGGATTTATATAATGTAAAAGGTAAAATATATTTCGGTGAACAGACCTTCTATCCTGCTGCAGGTATGGGCGCATTTATGCCTGAAGAATGGGATGAGAAGATAGGTGAATGGTTGAAGGTGCCAAAATAATAATTAACGTCCACACAGGTGAAGTTTATGATTTTTTCAGTGTCTATCGAAGTATATGACACTATATCAACGGGCGGAACGATAACAAATGAAAATGAATATGACATTAAAACATTTTTTCGAAGTATATCCTCCCAAGCGTATGTGGAGGAAGATGTGGATAGGTCTTGCTGACCTACCAATGATGCCTCAACATAGAGCTAAGTGCTTGAAAATGGCGGGAGTAAATATTAAAGGTCGTGCTATGATTTATGGTGGAGTAGGTGTTGATACGGTCTATCCTGACAGTATCTATATCGGCAAAGGTGTACGTATCACCGCTGGCACAAAGATTCTGACTCATTATCTTGATCCATCCCAACCTGGTGTTCATTTTCGCAGAGGTGAGGTGCATATCGAAGATGATGTTTTTATAGGACTGAATGTGTGTATCTGTAGTTCGGTTACTATTGGCAAGGGAGCCATTATAGGAGCAGGAAGTGTGGTTACTAAAGACATTCCACCCTACCAGGTTTGGGCTGGAAATCCTGCCCGTTATATTAAAGACAGAGCAAAATGAAAATAGCAATTCTGATACCTACTATCAAACCAGGAGGTGCAGAGAAACAGGCTGCATTACTGGCAGCAACACTCAGTGAGGAGAATGAGGTACACTTTGTTTCATTATGGGGGAAGAAGAACCTCTCGGTGATAGTGCAAAAGTTTCTGGAGGATGCGCATGTACAAATTCATTATCTTTCTGGAAAGAGCTTCGGCAAGTGGAAGGAGTATTATCAACTGTTGAAGCAACAAAAGATAGAAATTGCATTCAACTATCTGACAACATGTGATGTGACAGGTGCAATGGTGGAGAAACTTGCAGGCGTGAAGACTGTATTCAATGGCATTCGAAACTCGCGACTGGCTCCGGCGAAGACCGTATTGGAATGGGTTGCGCACAACTTCTTTGCAGATTATACTATATATAATTGTCAGTCGGGAGCAAAACACTTTGAGAATCTGGGGTTCTGTAAGAAGAAGACCATTGTGATTCCCAACTGCTTCCCTAATATCAGCAAGCCGATAGAGCGTACTGACAAGGATATAAAGACTATTATTACGGTTGGTCGTTTTGAGCCACAGAAGGACTATCTGACAGCCATCAAAACCATAGCTGATTTGAGGAAGACAAGGCAGGACTTTGTGTTCACCATTATTGGACATGGTCATATAGAGACTCAAGTCAGAGATTGGGTAGAGGAATATGGTTTGACGAATTACACTCAGATTCTTATAGCCCCAGACAATGTACAAGAAATTCTTAAATCGGCTGATATTTATCTCTCGACGAGTCTTTTTGAGGGAACGAGTAATAGTATCATGGAAGCAATGAATTGGAGTATTCCTGTAGTGGCAACAAATGTAGGAGATAATAATCAATTGATAAAAGATTCTTGGAATGGTTATCTGATTTCAATAGGAGACTATAAAAGATTGTCAGAACATCTTCTAAAACTGTTACATGACGATAAGCTTCGCATTAAAATGGGTATACGGGGAAATGAACGTCTGCATAATTATTCTGTAGAACGTTTTGTAGAAAACTATTCAAAAGTTTTAGAAAAATGAAAATAGCATTTATAGGAGGACGTACTTTTTACCATCCAGATGGTATCGCAACATATATGTATAATCTTGCTACAGAATTAGTTAAGATGGGGCACGAACCTATCGTATATCAAGAGAGTGATCATAATGGAGAAGAATGGGTGAATGGTTTTAAGGTAGTTCATCAAAAGTCATTTAGGAATGCAGCTCTTACAAAAATATTATTGGGATTCAAATCTACAATAATGGGACTTTTCAAAGAGAAAGATATACAGGTATTCCATTATAATTGCGGTGCTCCAGCACTGATTAGTTCTATATGGCCAAGATTGTTTGGTAGGGTTTCTCTTATGCAGAATCACGGATTGGAGTTTAATAGGACAAAATATTCATTGCGTAAACGTAATATTTTGAGAAAAAAATTCTATTTTGATTGTAAAATCAATAAGTATTTAACAGCGGTTTCGCAAGAACAAACAGATTTTATACGCGAACATTTTCATAAAGATTGCCGTACTATTACATGTGCTGTAAATATTCCACAGGAAACGTCTAAAAGCGATGTGTTGGAACGTTTTGGCATTATTCCTAATAATTATATTGTTTTTATGGGACGACTTGTTCAAGATAAGAATCCTGATTATTTGATAAAAGGTTTTATGAATAGTCAACATGGTGATAAACAGTTGGTTATTTGTGGATGTGCTGCCCCTAGATCATCATATGGCGATTATTTGCATATGTTGGCAAAGGACGATCCAAATATTATTTTTACAGGAGCAATATTTGGTGCAGACAAAGATACGATACTCCGTAACGCATGGGTATTTTGTTTACCTTCTTCAATGGAAGGTCTACCAATTTCTTTATTAGAAGGAATGAGTTATGGTAAAGTTTGTATAGCTTCAGATATTACTGCTAACAAAGAAGCTTTAGGTGATTCTGGGATTTGGGTGAAAAAAGAAAATGCAGAAGATATAACTTATACCCTAGACCGTTTATATACTAATTTTGAAAATTACGAATGGCAAAAAAAAGTTAATCGTGAACGATGCGAAAGGTTGTTTTCTTGGCCCAAAATAGCAAAGGACTATATTGACTTTTTGAGTGAATTGATAAAAAAGTAAATGTTATAATTATGCTGGATTTTTAAGTGAAGAAAGTTGGCAAGATAGAAGTATTATGAAATCTAATCATATATGAAAACAACTTTGACATATAAAATTCTTTGTCTATTGGGCTTTAAATATCCAATAGAGGATTATGGAGATGTAAGTCTATGGAAGGTATTAAAACAGTTTTTTATAAATTGGTATCATCGTCTAATAATTAATGCAATGAATTGGGCAATTTTAGAACCATTTAATCCTAGAAAACTTAGACCTGCGATTCTTCGTAAACTGGGAGCAAAGGTGGGAAAAGATGTGTTCATTGGTGACTATGTTCGTGTAGACTTGAACCATTCTGATTTGATTGAGATAGAGGATGGTGTGCACATTGCAGGTGATTGTCGTTTACTTTGTCATAAGAAGGAACTTGCAGAATATAAACAGGGAATGACTTATGGCATGATGCCTTATAAATATGGCAAAATTCATTTGTGCAAGAATTGCGCTATAGGGACTGGTTGTATTGTGATGCCAGGTGTGACTGTAGGTGAAGGTGCTGTTGTTGGTGCCGGTGCTATGGTGACTAAGGACATTCCAGCTTGGACATTAGCGTTGGGATGTCCTGCTAAAGTGGTAAAAGAATTTCCTAAGGATGATCCTAAGTATGTTTCAAAAAAATCTCAATAAGTTTCAGCAGATTTAGGTATTCTGCAAAAAACAGCTACATAAAAAATGAAAAGGGTATTGATTACAGGTGCCAACAGTTTTGTTGGTGTGAATGTGGAGAAATGGCTATTGCAGACTCCGGATGAGTTTATTGTAGAGACTGTGGATACCATGAATGAGGCTTGGAAGAAGGCTGACTTTGCGAAATATGATGTAGTGTTCCATGTAGCCGGTATTGCACATGTGGATCCTAAGCCTAAAATGGCTCCGTTGTACTATAAGGTAAATCGGGATTTGACTATAGAGATTGCGAAGTGGGCAAAGAAACATGGGGTGAAGCAGTTCATCTTTATGAGTTCAAAGATTGTATATCATGCGAGCAAGAGCCTGAAAGGGGATGTGATAACAGAAAACACAAAACCACATCCTAATGATTTCTATGGAGATAGTAAACTTCAAGCAGAGAATGGTTTGAGGAAACTTGAGTCATCCAGTTTTAAGGTAGTATTACTTCGTCCTTGTATGATCTATGGCTTAGGTAATAAGGGCAACTTACCTCGGTTGGCCTGGTTGGCAACAAAGACTCCAATTTTCCCTGCTTGGCATAATAAGCGAAGTATGATTCATGTATACAATCTGGCAGAGTTAGTTCGTCAGGTAATTCTTCGTGAATTGAGTGGTATATTCCATCCTCAGAACAAGGAATATGCAGATACCGTAGAGATAGTTCGTTATTTTGCTAAAAAATATAACAAGAAAGTATGGATTACAGTGGGAATCAATCCATTAGTTTGGTTGGGAAGTTTCTTTCTCAAATCTATTTGTAAGATGTTTGCAGACTCGTGCTATGATCAGAAAATCAGTACCTATGATTTTGAGTATCAAGTAGTAAAATTTGAGGAGAGCTTAAAAGACGTAGAGGCAAGGAAAAACATGAAGTAATGGCAAAAGAAAAATTAGTATTTTTGTGTGACAAAGTAAAACGGTAATTATAATTTGGTTGCACATATAGCTAGTACTTTAACTTATTAAATATAACAAAGATATATAAATGAAACAATGTTTTACAAAGTAATCAAGCGGATATTTGATTTTATCTGTGCCTTGATAGGCATCATTGGTACATCACCTTTATGGATAGTGGGCATTATCGGAATCTTGATTTCCGACTGGGGACCGGTATTCTATACAGCTCGTCGTATAGGTAAGAATAACAAACCATTCAAAATGTATAAATTTCGTTCTATGCGAGTGGCAAAAGCTACTACAGAGGCTTCTTTAAGACCTGACGAAGATCGTATATTTCCGTTCGGTCATTTTATCCGCAAGGTGAAGATTGACGAGTTACCACAGTTGTTGAATATTTTAAATGGCACTATGTCGATAATTGGACCACGTCCGGTAGCACAAGACCAATTTGATATGTTTCGTTATGGAAAATGGAATGAGGCGGCAAAAGTGCCGGTAGGATTGAGCGGACCGGCAGCACTTTATGACTTTATCTATGGTGACCAGATCACAGATGAGAAAGAGTATATGGAAAAGGTATATCCTACACGTCGTGAATTAGAATATACGTATGTCCAAAAGGCTGGCATATTCTACGATTTAAAGATGATAGTATATACTGTCGTTTGCATATTCTATGCGGTGTGTGGTAAAGAATGCACTTGGATGTTGAATGAGTTTGTTGAGGATGCAAAGATAACAATGGATAAATGAACGAATACAGTACCGATCAGATGAATGATGATCAATGGTGTTAGAGTTTGGTGTAAGCAGAGAAAAATAAAATAAAAACAAATGCAATGAAATATTTATTAGTAGTAGCACATCCCGATGACGAAGTCCTGGGGGCAGGTGCGTCTATGTGGAAATGGTCGCATGAAGGTGACGAAGTCAATGTGGCAATAATGTGTACAGAGGCAAAGGCTCGTGCATTCCGTCCTTCTGACGCTGAATTGGAAGACGATACGGATGCAGCTACAAATTTTATTGGTGTAAGCAAAAAGTATGAAGCAACGTTCCCGAATATTGAGATGAACACAGTGCCTCATTTGAAGTTGGTACAGTTCATCGAGAGTGCCATTCGTGAGAGTGAGCCTGATATTATTATCACTCATCATCCTGCTGATACCAACAATGATCATTTGCAGACTTCAATGGCTTGTCAGGAAGCTATCCGTTTGTTCCAACGTCAGCCAAGTGTGAAGCCGGTGAAAGAATTTTGGTATATGGAGGTGCCTTCATGTAGTGAATGGGCTATCAATGATGCCATGAATTTGTTTCGTCCTAACTGTTATGTTGAGGTGGGTATGGAAGGTGTGGAAGCCAAGTGCAAGGCGTTGGCAATGTACCGTGGTGTTATGCGGCCTTATCCTCATCCTCGTAGCAATGAATATATTGAGGGATTAGCAGCAATGAGAGGCAGTCAGTGGGGATGTAAGTATGCTGAAGCATTTCAAGTTGTACTGAGAAGATATTAATGTGTGGTTTATGGAGTTTATGAGAGGTCTATGAGCGTTTTGTTCTTACCTCTTTGTTTCTGGAAGGGTAAAGAAGATGCTCAATAATTGAATGTATAGTATGGAAATAAATAAACAATTGCTTGAAGTTCTCTTTGCGGAGGCTAAAGAGAATCCACGTTTACGTCAGAACTTCGATTTGCGTACCTCACCTGCTGATACCAGCCAGCGAATGCTTAACGCGTTACTTCCGGGTACAGTTGTGCCCATTCATCGGCATGAAGATACTACCGAAACAGTAATATGCCTGTGTGGCAGTTTGGACGAAGTAATTTATGAGGAAGTAGTTTCATATGAGAATGATACGAATGATTTTCAGAAGGGGATGAATGTGCAAGATGTAGTTCGTAAGGTGGAGTATAGAGAAGTACAGCGTATCCATCTCAATCCTGCAGAAACCAAATATGGTTGTCAGATACCAAAGGGTGCATGGCATACTGTGGAAGTGATTGAACCATCTGTCATCTTTGAGGCTAAAGATGGAGCTTATGCTCGTTAAACGATGAAAAACAGATGAAATGAATAGGAAGTACTGAAAGTGCTTTTTAATACGTTATGTTATAATTGAACATTTACAATGGAATGAAAAAATGTAGGTCCCTAGATTCATGTGATAAACATAAATCCCTACATTTAGTAGATTAGGAGCAATATAGTGATATTGTCCTAATCTCGCTCTTCATATTAGTGTTAGCACTAATATGATTTCCAAAAATACCAACTGTCTGTGAAGATCGTTGATATTTTTTTATACAATAAGACAGTGGAGGAAATCTAAAAGGATGCTATTTCTGCATACTCTTTCACCGCATCAAAGCACGGACATCCTTTCATTGGATTCAAGTCCCGGTGTCCCACAATCAACGCTTTCGGAAACTGCCTTTTCAACTCCCTCAACAAGGCAAGCAGGGCTCCTTCTTGCTCCAATGTACGCGTATCTTTCGGTTTCCCGTTCGCATCCAATCCTCCCTCATAACAAACACCTATCGAATGGGCATTATGATTACGGCAGTGTGCCCCGACCTTTTCTAACGCACGTCCCCGGTGAATCTCCCCATCGCGAGTAATGTAAAAATGATAGCCCATATCGCGGAAACCACGGTGCAAGATATGATCCTGTCGGCAAGCCTCCGCCGAAAGGGACTTTCCTTCCGGCGTGGCACTGCAATGAATGATAATTAATGTAATAGTCCGCATGGGGGTTACATGCAACTTTGTATTCCGAACACACCTCCGATGGCGGTGGCTACAGTGATAATGATTTTGAGAACTAAGCTCCATACGGAGCGGGGAGATGATGAATTACTCATAATAAGAGGTTTTGAATAAATTAATAATAGTTTTCTTTGTCACAGATTTACTATAGATTTACCACAGATCTACACAGACTCACACAGATAAATAATCGACTACTTTAGTAACTACCAATTCAATATAATCTGTGGAAATCTGTGTAATCAGTGGTGAACCTTTTAAGCAGCCGGGTCAGGTGCTTCGCCACCTCCGTCCGGTTTCAGATCAGGGTTGTCACCCGAATCAGAACCTCCTCCGGCGGTTGTCGGTTTCTGATATTCCGCCTGCTGCTTCAACTGACTGTCGAGTTTCAGATTATTAGTCGACAGATTACCGGTAGCACGAGCTTTCAGACGCATACCGCTAATATTCTTTTCCAACGAGAACTCTTCCAGCGTATCGGCTGCCTTACTACGAATACCCACACCAAAAATGGCAAGATCATCAATTTTCACACACTTGCCGTCTAGCAACAATTCCTTGATGCAATCTACCATATCCGAAAGCACACCTTTGATGACCCCACCGGAATACGGTGAATTGTGCTTCGACATATGTTCGGCAAGCTTGGCCAAATCAAACGTTTCATCGCTTACTGCACGGGCGAACCACTTACCCGCATTCAAACCTTTCTTCTGCTGGTTCTGATAAATTTTGTAACGAATCATAAAACAATAAATTAAAGGGTTAAACAGATTGTCCGGGGATTCTTTTCCCTTTCGACGATACAAAGATACCACCCTCAAACTCTGGAAAATCAATAGTACACAGTTGCGTACGATTGTTGTCGGTTGTGTGCAATTATGATCGATTATTCAATGAAAAGGCGTTGGCTATGTAGAAATATTTTGCTATTTTTGTAACTGTAAATCAGAAACTTATCCATTATGAACGAATTCAAAATACGTGCCTACGGGCGCATGGAGCTGGCGCAACTCTATTCTCCGGAACTTACCGATATTGCCGCTTATCGAAAAATGAAGAAATGGATCTCTCTATGTCCCGGACTTCTGCAACGCCTGTACGACTTAGGCTACGAATCAAAGCGACGCTCATTCACACCATTGGAGGTGAGAGTGATTGTGGATGCCCTGGGAGAGCCTTAAATAATGCGCCACTTTATGATGCATAAAGCGCCGCTTTACGATGTCTAAAGCTTAGCTTTACACCTCCTAAAGCGATGCTTTATGCAGTAAAAACGGATGCGGTAATCAAAATGAGTGTACCGGTCCAAACGATTACAGCAAGGAAGGCGGGGACAGTGGGGACACTTTCCCCGTTTCACTCATACACACACGCACGCGCGTAACTCCCTTTGCCGTCTACACTGATTAGCTTGCCTTGTCGGGTGAGACGTTTCAGCCAGGTGATGGCGGTGCTTTTATTGATACCCAGAGCTGTTGCTTTTTCCAGCAATTCCGTGCGGGTAAATTCCTTACCCAGTTGCTGGAAGAGGAAATCCCGGTCGGCATTGGGGCGGTGGCTGACTTCAGTGTTGGGGAGGAATGACAGGATATGCATGGCGTGACAGTAGAGGGGTTCCGCCAAATTTAATACGGCGTGGAAGTCTTCCGCCGAGATGGATACGTTCCAGCGGGTGACGATGCCGTCCTTGCGGTTGTCCGAAGGAATAGACTTGTCGGGTGTGAAAGGGGAGGAGGAGGAAATTTGGAGGCTGTAGGGATTCGGGTGTTCGAGCGCGCGCAACACGGCTACTTCCGACATGATCCTGCACAAATTGATAGCCATACGCGCCACAAAGCTATACATTTCTCTGTCGTTGGCTATGCTCGAACGATCGAACAACTCCGAAAAGACGGCGTCAATTTCGCTTTTCTGCTCGTTCGTGAGTTGCAGCGTATGGATGCCATTCTTCTTTATCATGTCCAGTTGATTTTTCCATTCCAGTCCCAGCGCGCTGAATACCTCTTCCCAGTCTGTTTCGTCGTCTACAAACTGGCTGACCCATTTGGCGATTCCGTACATGTAGTAGTACAACTGGCGGGAGGATCCTCCGTCTTCTGTTGTCGGGATGAAAGCTTTCACCTGGAGTGGGGTGCCCGACATCAGGAGCGAAAGGCAGACTTTTTTTGTTTCCCGATATTCTTGGTTACCGCGACGGTTGTAGGACAAGAAGTCGTGGTCGAACGCTTTGCGTAGCGTGTCACTCCAATGGCCGTGTTCCGATCCGATGGCGGTGGACAGTGTGTCGGCTTCCGACTCGAAGATAAATCCTGTACCTTCGGAGTCCATAATGTTTTGTAGGATGCCTGTGCCGGTGTTGTTGCCCGAAATCAAGAACATTTTGTTAGGGGGCATTTGCGGGACTTCCATTTTCGACCGCTCTTTTCCCATCGCGTCGTATTCGGCTTTTTCTTTTTTATAGATTTTCATTTGCGCCGCCACTTTCGCGCGAATCTCGTCATGGATGGGTTGCACGAGCAGGCGGAGGTAGGAGAGGATGCCTTTGCCGGAAGCAGAGGGCGCCACGATGAAACATTGGAGGCTGGGATAATAGTATTTGCCGCCATAGAGGCATCGCACGTGGCGCGACATGCAAGCTCCCAGCGCGGTGAATGCTCCCATCAGCATGATGTCGCGTTGAATCTCACTTTTAGCAACTTTGATGATACGCTGCAGGAGTTTCGACCAGTTTGCTTCCGGCAGCGTGGGGAGTGGGTGTTGCGGATCGCTACCGGATAGCAGTTGTTCTTCTTTTTCTTCCGTGGTCGTTTCTTCGTCTGTTTCCTCATTTGCCACCTTATTATACGCGCGTGCCTGTGTGAGAGTTTGAGGGGCTGTCCTCACTGTCCCCACTGTCTCCATATAGCTGATGGCGACTCCCGTCGCTTCGGCAAGGTGGAAAGCGGTGCCCAGGTGCACTTCTCCACGTTGGGTGTGGAGTGCGTTGG
>OJME01000630.1_pt1 | contig 31429 bp, 33 predicted proteins | sample 1597151 | NCBI WGS metagenome assembly OJME01 (sample SAMEA2452118, study PRJEB22498) | human gut metagenome | biome: human feces; feature: human gut; material: feces | place: Australia | collected 2012
CCTCCGAAATGGCTCTGCATATAGAGATCGGGAACCATATACCCCATTTTAGAGTTACGTTGGCCATTAAGTGAATATTGTCCGAATACGTTCAAGTATAGATGGTCTGTAAGTCGGTAAGTGATGTTCCCGTTGATGCCGGCATCGAAGCGTGAACCTGCCATTGGAGCAGTGGGGATACGCAAGCTTGGCATTGTATATTGAGCTACATATATTCCTCCCGAGAAAGTCCAGCGGTCGTTGGGGGTGAAGGAATAGACAGCACCTGCTTTTATTATGGTTCCTATACTGAGATAAGTGTTGTGGTTGCTGAAAGTACTAAGATAGCTGTTTCCGGAAAGGTCGAACTCATTATAGCGGTTGTAGTCCCATATGAAAGGATTGAAAGAAGTACCCAGTTGGGGAATAATCCATCCGGATGGAATATTCTCTATGTGTGGCATACGGAAAGTCATACTGTCACCGGTTGCAGAGTGCAGAGTTTCTTCGGGGAGATTATTGTCTGATTGAATCTTTCTGTCGCTGTGATGTAATTCCTGACGGATTTCAGGCACAGTCCTGCGATAACCTGTGACGCTGTCTTGCGGTTGTTCCGTTTGTGCAAAGGCTATTGTAGACATGATTGCCAGTATAAATGTGCTGTATATCTTTGAGGTTATCATGCTGTTTTTTTAGTTTAATATCAATTTGTATCCGATTCCTCTGACATTTACGATGCGTATACGTTCGTCAGCCGATAATTTATGTCGGAGTTTAGTGATGAAAACATGTAAGCTCCGTGAATTGAAAAAGCTATCGTCTCCCCAAAGGTCGAGTAGTACATTCTGTGTGTTGACTACCTGATTCTGATTTTCGCAAAGCCGTTTTAGAATTTCTGTTTCCCGATGGGAGAGCTCTTGTTTCAATCCGGCATGTGTCAGTGTTTGTGCAAGGGTATCGAACAAATAGTTGCCTATCTCAAACCGTGTGGCTATTTTCTTTTCTTCTGCAAAACTGAATGCCTTACCTACCAATGCTTTAATACGGATGATCAGTTCCTGCATTCCGAATGGCTTTTTCAGGTAATCATTGGCACCCAATTCAAAACCTTCTACTACGTCATTGATGGCCGAACGGGCTGTCAGGAAAAGTACCGGGGTCTGTTTATCGGTCTGGCGGATACGTCTTACCATCTCAAAGCCATCCATACGTGGCATCATCACGTCGGCTACCAGTACATCCGGACGTATGTCGAAAAACATACGCAATCCCTCTTCACCGTTGGCAGCAATGGTGAGGGTGAAGTCATTCTCTTCAAGTGTATCCTTGATAATCATGGCGAGGGTTAGTTCGTCTTCCACTAATAATACTTTAATTTTCTCTTTCATAACATAATGGTGAATGTACTACCGTGTCCTGGTTCGCTTTCTACACAAACTGTGCCTCCATGCTTCTCAATCATTGTTTTCACATAGTAGAGTCCCAGACCGTATCCTTTTACGTTATGGAGATTTCCGGTCGGTACACGGTAAAATTTGTCGAATATATGTTTTTGTTTCTCTTGTGCGATACCTATTCCCTCATCGGTGACTGAAATTTCTACTTTTCCGTTAACTTCTGTTTCACGACAGCGGATATGGATAACGGCTTTCTCTGGTGAGTATTTCACGGCATTGTCTATCAGATTACTCAGAATATTGCTGAAATGAGTCCGGTCGGCAAATACCGTAAGATCTTTCGGTTCTGTTTTATAGTCAATGCTGACGGGTTTCTTTGCTTTGAGTCGGTGTTGCTCTGCTAATGTTTCGAGCAAAGGGATAAGAGTTATCTCTTCCGGGCGGAGTCGGAAAATCTTACGCTGTTCCATACTCATCGTTAGTATCTGTTCGACCAGCCCACTGAGTCTTTGCAGTTGCTCCTGGCTGATATTCAGATATCTGTCTCGCTTTTCTTTCTCATCAGCCTGTCCGAAGTTTAGCAATGCGTCGTTGGCGGCATATGCCACAGCTATAGGGGTCTTTAATTCATGCGTGATGTTGTTGGTGAAATCACTTTTCATTTCTTCCAGTGTTTTCTGTTTCAGCAATGTACGGATCAAGTACCAGAAAGAGAATCCTAATATCAACAAAATGATAAATGAAGTAATAAGTATACCAGCCATCTGCCGGACAATAACTCCGGCTACAGAATCCATCCGGAGGCGGTAGAGCGAGTGTGAATGGATGTCGAAAGTATAGTCGTAAGTATGTGCATCCGGTCCGGGGATGTAGTCCGCTGTACCGGCAACTCCCAAGGTATCGGTAAAAAACTGAGTAGAATCGAGAGTGTGGCTGAAACGCAGATATTCTATCCGATATGGAAGTGTTATTCCCCTTTCTTGCAGGCTTAGTGTCAGCAGGCTGTCGTAGGACTGAAAGTCGGGATCCATGATTATGTCAAGTCCCGAATGTAATCCCCTTTGAAAATAAGTAGCCAGTTCGAGCATGCTACTCTGATCTTTCAATAATAGGTCCAGACCACCTTTCGTTTGTAGCATGGCAGCTTTCACTTCCTGCGAAGTAGAGTCCTTGGGGATTACTTTTATTTCCCTCTGATCATTACGGACTACGATTAGGGTGTCCAGTTTTTTTTCGGTTCTAAGAATGGTGTCCTGTTGTACATCCATACCTTTGGGAACCTTCTCTTTATGAACTGTAGTACTGCTGCGAACCAGTGTTCCACCTTCATCATTGTACCCGGCAGAGACAGAGATCTCACCATGATCTTTGTCATCACGGCGCATGCATTCTATGCGTAGCATCATTTCATTATAATCACATGTGCGCATAGCCTCGGTAATGGAATGCTCCATGTCTGTTTTCATGGTATGGTACATGCTGACCAACCAATATGTCTGGTAGGCAAAAATAGCTATCAAAGAGGCTATTACGAGTATGGCAATATGTTTTATGGGGAGTTTCATGCAAACAAAGATAATAGTAAACTTTCTGGATTATCACATCTGATAAGACTAAATAACACAGGAAAGTGAAATTAACAGTCTGTTGCACAGATACCTATAAACACTGAAAAAAAATTAGGTAACGAATTAGTAACGATTTTAATCTAAAATAAATTTATGCCTGTTGCTATCGTTATTAAACTTAATAATTGGTTTATTATTAGGATGTTAACTCTTTATCGTCTTTGTTTCGCTTCATTTTTCTCATTTGTATCAATAACACTAAATAACATAAGCATTGATTTCAAGCGGTATTCAGTTATTGGAGCAAAGGCGAGCAGACTATGTAAGAAACGGGGTCTTCAAATTTCAAAAGTGAATGATGTACGTTTTGGTACTGTAAATGTCTATCCAGATGAAATACTCGATGAAGTATTTGCTACTGAAAATAATCTACTTAAATCTAAAAAGAATGACTAAAGAAAAAAGAACTGTAGAAATCAAGCCTTCAGACTCTCTCTCGTTAATGAGACTGAACGCCCTCGTAGGAAGAGAAGCCACAATCACACAAGACCTCACATCCATCGGACGAATAAACAAGGGATACATGGTAGAACTGACCGAACCCTATCTGGACGAAGTGGATTGGTTTATTCCACAGGAATCCATAGACGATGAAGATTAGCTTCAATAAAATTCTTCTCCTGATTGCCCTTGGATTAGGGGTGGCAACTTACTCCCTGTATAACTGGGGCAGCAGGATGAAAGAAGAAAGAGACACTTACCAAAGCAATACACATGCGCTACTTGCGGATGTAGAGCATATTCGGATTGATTCGGCAATGATGGCATCTACTATTCAGGTTCTCAACCTATCACTGGATGAATTTGAAAGATACCGGGCGGAAGATGCGGCGACCATAAAGAAGATGGGAGTACGCATTAAAGACCTGGAAGCTGCCGGAAGACACGATGTGGAGGTTAATGCTCCGGTGGACGCTATGGTAAAGGATACGACTGTGATCAGAGATACTATGACAGTTATTGTAAAGGCGATGAAAATGGATACGCCATACATTAAACTGAACGGTATCATTGAAGACAATCATCTGAAAGGGAATATCCATTTGCCGGTGCATCTGCATCAGGCTTTTTGGATAGAATACAAACACCGCTTTCTCTGGTGGCGATGGAAAATAAAGGCAATACACCAGACTATTTCAAGTGACAATCCGTATGTCGAAATCAAGTATACGGAATTTGTAAACATAAAACAATAACTACATAAACTAATTGCAAATTTCTAACAATTATTCTTTGAATATATTGAGAATTGCACTAACTTTATGAATCATTATATAAACTATTGAAAGATCATGGTAAAATACGAACCGATATTGGGAAATGAGAATCTTCATCCACCTGGGACAAGTCTGGTCAGCCTTATTCATCCTTATTATATGCATAGAGATCATGTAAGTTTAGCGTTGTTTGATGAGCATAGATTTGCGTTTTATTTTTGGGTGTTATGGTCTCAAGAGCAGCAAGGTTCTGTAGATTTAATTATTCTTGACTGGCATCAAGATTTAGTATACCCAGAAAATTATCAGAAAGAAGAATTAGAAGCATTGGACATCGGAAAAAAGTTTGAAATATCATTTTACACTTGGGCAAGACTGTCTAAATATAATGATAGTCATATAATGTCAGCTGCATATAAAAATATTATAGGAGATGTTTATGTTATTTGCAAACAACATATGAACTGTGAAAATTATGATGAACACATTATAGATATGTATGGGAAAGTACATACTATTAGAAAATTTTTGACTATTTTTGAAGCATATGACTATTTAAAGAAAACAAATATCAATAAAGTTTTTTTTGATATAGATTTGGATTTCTTTACTGTAGAAAATATCTCATGTAGCCGGAAAACAACTTTCATTAAAGAAACAGAGATAAAACAAATTATTGATAGTCAATCTGATTTTATGTGGTGGATAATGAAGCGAATTAAAGGATTTACTATAGCATTTGAACCAAAATTTGCAGGAGGATATGCAAAATCCATGAGATTATTTAGTATAATAGAAAAAACACTGTTTACAGGTTCTGTCTTAAATGATACTACTACTTGGCAGCATTTAAAAATATATTAAATATTTATGTTCTAAACAACTGTATATAAGCATATTTTTCATTCTATTATTTCTAAGTGCTATGATAATTAGTTGTTTAGTGTTTTGTAAATAAAGTGAAAAATTGATACATCTAAAAATATGAATGTAAGAATATCTAAAACTGACAGAATAGAAATCATCAAGCAAATTATAAATAATCCATTGTTTCTTGGTGATTACAAAGACGAAGAAGGAGGAATTTTAACATTCCTTGAGATGATCTGGGATTTACGCTCTATGCCATCTCAAGATAAACGATATACAAATGCTCGTGATGATATTTGGAAACATTTTGTAGTAAATAATGATATAAACATTGAGAATCTCTTTTTGGATAGACTTCCGTCATCTTATAATGATGACAATAAGTTTGTATCATTAATAAACTCAACAATACATCCGTCAGTCATTAGCGAAGAGCATAATAGAGACACAATGATCAATTTTATAAATACTGTAATTATGAAATTTGACCACAAACTAATAATAACAGATTATTTTGGTGAGATTCCAGTTTACACATTTGCTGACAATGTGAATATTACCGAACTTCCCAAAGGTATTAAACCTAATAATATCAGTTTTTTTAAATACTCATATGAAAAGAAAGTATATCCTTGTTTTACTTTGGAATTTAATGATGGATGGAATGATTGGTTTAAATGGAGGACATCATTCCATTTAAGATATCATGAATCAAAATCATCTCAAGTATCTATAGGATATCTAAAAATTATGAAAATTGATATTGATAATACAAATAATGTACTTCCTGATAATTTTACTTCTTTAGATTCTACATTTTGTTCTGTCGGAGCTGGTGAGGAGTTTTATTTAACAATGAAAGAACAGCTTCCCAAAGATTACCATAGCGTATTTTTAGCATTACGAGATGCGGCAATATTTCCAAGTATCAAAGATGAATTTGAAGACGATGATTGCTTTAAGGCTTCATTACTCAGGGATAATGAAGCAAAACAATTGCTAGACTCTGCAAGATACATTATGAATGGTATTGATGTTCGTAGTTATTATAAGTTCAGTTACGCATTTTTGCCTCCATACGGTTCTGATGATATTGATAATATTGTTAATTTAGACTTTAATTTTAAATATGGAACAAACTTTGACCAACGGCTTTATGCTATAATTGGGAAAAATGGAACAGGTAAAACTACTTTACTTTCCCGGATGGCGAATGATTTTGCGCAAGCAAATTCTAAAAACATAATACCTCAAAAGCCATTGTATAATAAAGTCATAACGATCTCATTTAGCTTTTTTGATAAACTTCCATTACCAACTGCAAATGCACAATTTAATTATACCTATTTGGGATTAAAGGGGAAAAATCAGGGAATAGATGTAGACGCTAATGCTACATTAAAAAGAGAATTAAGAGTGTATTTAAAGAAGATTAATGACAAAAATAGGAGTTATATTTGGAATGAGGTTGTAAAGGTATTATTTCATAGTGATATTAATGATACTATAATTGATGCAAATGATTGCTTTGAGCCTATAAACATAGAAAAAGTAATTAACGCTCACGTGCATTTTAGTTCTGGAGAGAATCTTTTGCTTTATATTGTATCAAGTATTATAAGTGAGATCCAGAACAGTACTTTAATTCTCTTTGATGAACCAGAGAGTCATTTACATCCAAATGCAATCTCAATACTAATGCACGTTCTATATAAATTACTAGATGAGTTTAATTCGTTTGCTATAATAGCAACGCACTCTCCCATAGTTATTCAAGAAGTATCCTCACGTAATGTTAAAGTTTTCAAGCGATATGGAGATGCTTTGGAAGTATCTAGTATTGGTCATGAAACCTTCGCTGAAAATCTCACAACAATTACAAATGAGATTTTTGGGAATAGAGAAATAGCAAAGTATCATACTTCTGTTATGGATAATATTGTCAAGTCGAAACTTAAAGGAGTATCATATGAAGAGCTGATAGATGTATTCCAAAATGAACAAATACCAACGCCATTAAATGTTAAACTGTATATAAAGGAATTGTTAAATGAAAAATCTTAATCCATTTAGTGGTGATGCTAAGAAAGAGTATAAAGATGCTGTAGCAAGAAAGTCCCTAAAAACATCATCAAGAAAAATATTAGAAAATATAGAATCCGATATCGAATCAGCTTATGATACATATAAAGACAATTTTGATTCTAACTCTTTACATGCTGTTACATCTCAATATTCGTCCTCTGAAATAGGTATGGAACTTATAAAGATGTATAGCTATCAAAGTCGAATAATAAAAAATATTAAGGAAAATATAATCAATCAGCAAGTAATTACAATACAAAGTACTTGTCAGAATTGTACTATTGATTCTGTTAATACAATGGATCATGTGTTGCCCAAAGAAAAATTTCCTGAATTTGCGGTAAATGGATATAATTTATTTCCTTGTTGTAGTAGATGTAATGGATATAAGTCTGAGAGCACAGATCATTCAGCTTTTTTAAACTTGTTTTTAGATGAGCTTCCATCTATACAATATCTATTTGTAAATGTTTATTGGGATATAGATAGTGTAAATTTCAACTTTTATTTATCAAACGCTGAAGGTGAAATATCTACAGAACTCTATGCCAAAATTGAAAATCATTATACTAATTTACACTTAATTCAAAGGATGAAGGATGCTTCGCGAACATATTTGTCTGAATTCATATCCACATACAAGCATTTTTATAAAAAACTAGGACGAGATAGTATAATTGAAGCAGTACAAGAAAGTGTTGAGGAGGATAGAGTTGCTTATGGTTATAATTATTGGAAATGCTCTTTAAGATTAGCATTAATTGATAGTGATATATTCTGGGGATATATTGATAAATTATGTACTCCATTATAGATTTCACTTTCAAAATAATTTTCTATGTAAAAAGTTGAGGGTGGATCTATGAAATTTAAATCACCTGTATATATCTTTGCATCCAAAATAAAGCCTATATTTCAGTACGAGTAAAGTTATTTAGAAGATTTGGAGTTTTATCTTCAAATAGTAGTTATTATACAGTATAATATAAATAAAAAGGCATCCCGTTAATCGGATGCCTTTAATATTTTCAATTTACGATTTAAGTAATAGCTCTTCTATAGCTTTATTTAAGCAATTGAATGCCTGTCTTTTTTCTTCAACTACATCTTCATCAGATATTGAAAAGAATAAGAGATAAGACGTAGGTATGCTTAATGCATCGCATATTTTACGTATAGTACTTTTCTGAGGAAAAGAGATGTTATTCTCTATCTGGCATAAGGCATTAACTGAAATTTGACATTCTTCAGCTAGTGTTTTCTGACTAATTTTTTTTTCTTTTCTCAATTTCTTTATTGCTGTTCCAATATCCATAATTTGATGTATTTAGAAATTTCCAATATCAAATAAATCTAATAGTTCTTTTCCCAATTTACAAATGCAAATAAAAGCTTCTATGAATCCTTTTACATCTGGAGATTGGCCTTCTAGTTTAGATATTAATATTTGTTTATCTTCATCAGAAAGATTACTTTCTTGAATTTTTTGTATAAGTATTCTTAAATCATTCATAGCTTTGAATTATATTTATTAGTATAAAAATATCAAAGCTTCTTCTGTTAATAGTTATTCAAAAGAAGCGTATTACACAATTCTTTTGAATCTTCCTCCTCATTATCACTTGAAAATATATAATATCTAAATGATATGATAATAAATGTCATAATTGACAATATTACATCATAATTAGATTTGACTTTTTTTCTAATCTTAAAAAAACGATGTTTGATAATATTTATCAAAACACTTTTTCTCTCTGCTCTTATTTTCTTTAAAAGCTCAAAAAAATCAGAAGGCAGACTACTAATATCATTAAGAGACTGAAAAGAAAGTGGAGCAATAATCCCTTCTTCCTCTAAAAGATCGTAAAACGATAATCGTAAGTCTTCAGAATCTAACTCTTTCTCTTGGTCTTTACATGAATCATCTTGAGATAACAAATTACAATCGTCTTCTACAATTTCGATTAATGAAGGATTGCAATATCTCTGAAGTTTTTCTATAGATGCTTTAATTAAATCTAAATCTAGCATCTTATCAGATACTGCTAATAAGCCTTGAATGTTTTCAAAATATTTATTATAAGCAATAATCTGATTTTGCCCTCCCCAAATACCTTCTTCACTATCTAAAAGATGATTCTGTAAACTATCAGTATAAAAAGATTTGAAGTTCTCAAAATCCGAAATTTCAGTTTCGTTTAGCTTCTGGATATTCTTCTGTATCTTGGAATAATATCGTTTAAGTCCCTGCGCATATTTGTAACTTAAAATTTCAAGATGTGTTTCGTTTAGCCTTCCATTATCTTTAATTATGCTTCCTGTGTCTTGGAGAATATGAATAATATCATTTACAGATACGCCAAGTACTTTTGATACAGAATTGATATCCACATCATAGGCTGCATTTTTTCTTATTATATACTTCAAATTAATACTACGCATCTCTTTATTTTTTATATGCTGCAAAGATAAAAATAAAAAAAACAAAATACAAGCAATAGATGTATTTTTGTCGAAAATATACATCTGTTACTTTTTAAACAGTCTCAAAACAAATCAAATGTATTTCTCAATTGTGGGTAATGAACTATATTTTCTATAATTTCCTATTCTTTGATGTATTCTAAATTACATCTATCTATGATAATCATATTAAAACGCAAGTTACTTGGTGATAAGTGCACTATTGGAGATTTATTTATTGAAGGCAAATTCTTCTGCAACACTATTGAAGATGCAGTAAGAAAACTCCCAGCTACTTGTCCCCATACTTCAAAAGGACAATCCTGCAAATGCAAAGGAAAAATTTATGCAGAGACTGCAATTCCAGCTGGAACGTATAAAGTGACCATGGAGTACAGCCCGCGATTCAAACGGAAGTTACCACTCCTGCATAATGTTCCGCACTTTATTGGAATTCTTATCCATAGCGGAAACGATGAGTCAGATTCTGCCGGCTGTTTAATCGTGGGAAACAACACTATCAAGGGCAAAGTAACAAACTCACGGGTTACATCTGATAAACTGAACGCTATCCTTTCAAAAGAAACACAGATCACAATCGAAATCATAAATGGCAAGTAAGAAACTAGTCCCACCAAAGAACCTTCACATCGACTTTAAGCCTTCACCTAAACAGTATGAACTATGGAAACTACTCCAGCCTGAATGCCCTGTCTGTGGAGGTGAAATCGAACAAAAGCTGATAGGTTACGATGCCAACCATAATCCTAAATATAAGCTACATTGCACAAAGTGTGGCAACTTTAATATACCACAACTTGTGTTAGGTGGGGGCGCGGCTGGAGGTGGAAAATCTTATGAAGGAAGTGTCTGGCTGATAAGTAGCTGCATTCGTTTCGAAAACATTCGTGCTGTGGTTGCTCGAAAGACCTTGAAGTCTCTTAAAGAAAGTACTTGGAATACATTAAGAAGTATTCTGAAAGGATATAAACTACAAGAGGACGTACATTTTCGAGTCAATAACATAGAAGGTACGCTTACATTTTGGAATGACTCGGTAATCATTATGAAAGAGATGTGTGATATACCAAGTGATCCGAACTTCGAACGATTCGGCTCATCCGAGTACACTTGCGCCTTTATTGACGAATGCTCGGAAATCTCCCCAAAAGCAGTTGAAGTACTCTTTTCTCGTATCCGTTGGAAAACTCACGAAACATTCAGGGTTCCTAAGATGCTAATGACAACCAACCCCACAACCAACTGGGTGCGAGGAAGATTCGTACAAGACGAAAACGGTGACAAGGTAACTACACGAGAAGGAGAATTTTATGTCCCTTTCAGTGTATTTGACAACCCGGACATCGCTTTCCGCCAAACTTACGAGGCAGCTTTAAATAAAATCAGCGACCAGACAACAAAAGAACGATTACTTTTTGGCAATTGGGATTTTGTTGAGGCGAACGACATGGCACTCTACAATCAGTTCGATGGAACCAAGCATTTGATTACTGGACTGAAAGAAAAGGTATATGACCCAACGAAACCTCTAATCGTAGTGTGGGACTTTAACGTTGCACCTTATATGTCTACTCTGTTAGTTCAGATTGACTATGATAAGAAGAAGGTATATATTATTGAAGAGATACTGGGAAAGGCAGAGGATAAGGAAAACAATACACCATCACTCGCCCGAAAAATCAAGAAGAAGATATACCGACAAAAGCACATCGGCGGATTGGATATAACAGGCGACCCAGCCGGTCTCCAACGTTCCACCACCAATGAGGACGGTGTGAATAACTACACTATTATTAATGAGACACTGGGCAAAGGGATACTGCGCCCAAAAATCAAACTCCTGAAGAAGCAACCGCCACAAGCACCACGTTGTGAGTTTGTGAATGAAGTTTTCAAAGGATATAACGGCTGGGAAATAAAGATTGACCTGCGTTGCCGGAAGCTCACACAGGACCTAATCTACCAGTTAAAGAACGAAGACGGGAGCAAAGGGAAGCCCAAAGTAACCGATAGCAAGACAGGAGTGAAGTATGAAAAGTACGGGCACTTATCCGACTGCCTTGATTATTTACTTTGCTATTACCTTAGAGATGCATGGTATAAATTCAAGAGCGGTGACGATAATGGCAGCATCCTTTCTACAGCTACCATTTCAGAAGGATTTAACTACTAAAATTATTAATATGTACAGACGATTTCTTAATGATTCCGATTACTTGAGTCTTCTCACACCGGAAGCTCTTTCCCAAATAACCCGCAACGATACCGGACGCTTCATCCAAGCAGAAGAGGCGGCTGAAATGAGCATTGTGGAATATCTAAGCGAGAATTACGAAGTAGTGCAGGAATTGAACCGAGGAAAGTATATTGCGGAGTATGACAGGCGCATCACTTTCCCAGTCGGGGCGCATATCTATCTGGAGAATAGAATATATGAAGTAACCCAATCAATCAGCGGTTATAAAGCGCCTTCACCGGTTGAATATTGGGAAGAGCATCTGGACTCGAACTTGGATATGGACACGATAAGTAACTATTCCCAGTTCGGAACCTACTACAAAGGGAATATCGTGAAGTATAACGATAATCTGTATTTGTGCCTTCAGGATAACGGGTATAAATTCGATAACATCAGAATCCCTCTCGTAAATGGTTGGCTGGAAGCGCACTATTTCGATTGGGAACCGGTAGAGTACAATCTGTGGGATGTGGTCCGTTATGAAGGAGGACTCTACACTTTAATGAGCCTCGATAGCTTCGACAATAATATCACACCCTTAAAGAGCGAGAACTGGGGAGCGATAGCCGATTACGATTCCAGTTACAATCAATATGAGCTAAACGGGCACGAGTATGTGGTTTATGAAGGTAAGGTTTTCTATCCAGAACTTGATGTGAACTCGGATATTCCGGAAGTTGAAAAGAATCTGTCGTTACATGATCCGCGTAATTATAACCTAAAGAAGCACATGCTCAGACTGGCGGTATATGAGCTTACCAAACTAATTGCCCCCAACAACGTGAGTGTTGTCCGGTTGCGTGACTATGAGGATTCTATGAAGTGGCTGAATGATGCGGCGAAGCTACGTCTCAATCCGCAGATTCCCCGAAGGCTGGCAGAGGATAAGAAGCCTGTTATGGATTGGCAGCTTGCAACCTTTCAAACAAGCTACGACCCGTATAAAAATTCATGGTTAATATAAAGTAAGATTATATTCCATACCATAATTATATATTGAATTCATCCTTTGAATTAAAATAGAAATAGCCAAACTTGATAACTATATGAAGAGGCATATCATGATCTAATATGCCTCTTATTAATAGAATAAATAAGTTATTCAACAATACTTGCTCGTTTAGAATAAAGCCATTGTTTGATATTCGCATTAATAGTTCCCCAATCAGAAGTTAAAGATAATAGATCCACAAGTTTACTCAATCCAACCTCACGCTCCCAATCCATTCTTTCTATAATGTCATCGAAGAAATTATGTGTATCACCAGGATTTGCTATTTGTCTTGCTACATTAACAATTTCCAATTGCTCTTGAGATAATTGTTCATTGGACAAGGAACTAATAAGGCTATGATAGTAACTTTCAGGTCTGGTGCTCTCTGGAAGTACAAACTGCGTTATTTTTTGAAAAGCCATATCTCTTTGTACTTCATTTTCAGCTGTTGTTCCAGTCAAATGCTTTTTTATTTTATCTTTTTTTTGAGCATCAGTATTATATTCATCTCCATCTATTACAAAGAGCATATTATCTATGTTGTCTAAATTATTTAATATAGCTCCACAAACTGATGTGAAACAATTTATAGCAGCCCCGAATTTTCTTATTGATACATACTTAGATAGCCCCTCTTCAGAACAAATTTTCTTTATTAGTGCTTGGGCAAGATCATCTTCAACAAAAATTTCCAATGGTCTTATTTGGTGCCCAGTTAACCGCTGCAAAGCATCGGGTTTCGTTTGGTTAAAGCAGAGTGTTTTAGTCGGAGTTTGATAGATATGCCTACAAGCAATAAAATCCAATGATAATATTGATTGGGCATGGGTAGTAAATATAATTTGCAAGTTGCTTTCTACTGCAATTGTATTCATTATTCTTAAAAGCCGAAATAAAGCATCCTGATGAAGTAACAAATCAATCTCATCAATCAGGATAAGGCCATAATTGGGCGATTTCAAGATTTCTCCTAAAATATAAAAGATTCTTTGTTCGCCAGCCCCCATACTCAAAGAAGAATAACCTATTCCAGCCGTAGTAACACCAATATACTGCTTACTACCAAGTGTTCTGTGGGTATTATAAGAGTCATAATTTCTATTCATCACTTCACCAGCAAGTGTACGAACCCTATTTGAGATTGCATCAGTCAGAGGAGTAGTATTAAATCTGATTCTTCCCTGCTGAGATTCAACTTCAATTTTAGGGACACAAGTTCTTATGCCGATATACGAAACATATCTTTCAATTCGTGTATTGTAACGAGGAGACCAACGCTCTCGTTGCTTTCTAAAGCGAGTCCTGTGATCGGTCGTCACATTTCGTCCATCTCGAAAGTCTTGTAATATATCAAAACTACTTCCTGTCCATAAAGAATTACTTGTAGGAGTAAAGAATTCGCTAAGGCGATGATTTACTGTTGGCGTAGGTGATGTTACAGGATTATTAACACAAGCCAATGCATGTAAAATTGTTGATTTCCCACTGCCATTAGGTCCTAAAATTGCTATCATTGGTTTTTCAGACAAATCTATTTCTACATTTTGTAGTCCTTTTAGCTTATGTATTTCTATTTTTTTTAATACTTGTTGAGAACGTGGCATATTTTCATTATATTAGTAATAAAACACAAAGATAGTACTTATTGTCAAATTTTAAGGCATGAAACTATTGTTGTTAAACATCATAGATAAAATACTTTCGCGCCCGTTTCGGATAAAATTAAAAAAATTCTTACGATTAAAACAGAAATTGTAAATCAAATCAATAAAAGTACAGAAGTATATAAAACGTTTGTGCTTTCAACCGTTGAGGCCTTTATAGAAGTAATAAGAAATTTATTGGCAAAAAATGATAACATGTATCTGAGAGACTTCGGAAGCTTAATTGTGAGAAAGAGAACAGAGCAAACAACGCTTAATATCTCTAAGAATACTACAGTGATAATTCCGATTTGTTGCGTTTAGGTTTTCAAACCGCCCCCAAAATGCAGATAAAGTAAAGAACTTATCACTGTATTGGAGATGCTCGCCTAATCTTAGCTGAGATTTCTTTTCGTACTTTACTCAATAGCAGATCGAATTTACCTAAAAATATCGTTTGCGAAAATAGTTAATCCAATTCCTATAGAGCAAAGCCAAGGGGGGACAAATAATTTTAAATACACCTTTCAGTACACAATACATGGAAAATTACATTTCATATTTCACTCAAATCATATTTTCACTTTCTTTCTTGCAGATTAAATATTTTCTTGATAACTTGCCATCGTATTTCTTCTAAATCCGTTGAATACATTGTTGTTTTAAGTGCAATAACTAAAGATGAGCTATTTTACGAAAAGAGAAATTACACTTGTTTTAAACTTAGTCTCTAACATATCCACTTATTATATAATTTAATTTCAAATTGCAATGACACCTTCAGTTTTAAAGATTATACCCAAAGGACATTATTTTATTAGAGCCAGAGAAAACAGTGTTGCAGGAAAACTATATTGGAAGAGAAATGAGTTGAAATACCCTCCAATTAAACGAGCCCGGTTAATGAGAGCTAATTTTGATAATCAGCCTATGTTTTATGTATCTTATGTTGCCGATCTTACAGATATAGATGATGCTATTGTTACAATTTTATATGAAACTTCAGACTTTGTTAGAAATTTGGTGGATACAGGAATTGAAGAAACGACAGTATCAGTCTGGAGAGCTAAAAAGGATTTAACAGTATTAGTTTTGCCTACATTTCAGATATATCCTACTGTTGCCGAGGAATTTGAATATAGTAACAATCTTTGGGAACAAGGATTTGAAGAATATAATACAACCAGAGATGAAATTAACTATCTAAAGTTTATTATGGAAAATTTTTCATACCAAAATAAAGAGGATAATATTAGACAACAAGAAGCTTACAAAGTTACAGCTAAGTTTGTAAATACTGTATTTGCAAATAATCCACAACTAGACGGAATTATGTATCCTAGTGCTCGACTCAAAACGGAAAGAATGGGAATAAATATTGTTTTTAAAACAGTAATCTGTGATAAATATTTAGACCTCTGTAAAGTCTATGTTGCTCACTTCTTTAAACCAAATATAGAACAGGAGTTTCTTACTTATTATATGGAATCGATAAAATGTGAAAATCATGGGAAAATCAAGTACAAAATGTGCACGGATTACTTGAGTGACATAAAAGTACAAGAAGCTATTCAGTCTCCAAAAGTTTCTTATTTGAAACTTAAATTTAACTACCAATAATATATTGATACTGCTTTTATTTAAATAGTTTGTAAAAACTACTATTTATAAGAAGTAACCCACTTAAACTTAGTTAAGGCAAGTTGCTTTTTTCTTTTTACTCACAAAACAATCTCTTCAGCAGGTGATTCTTATCAAGAAGACATATATACGTTATATTGGATAGATCCAACTTAATGGCAGACTGTTTCCCTTTTGATGCCTGCAATTAAATCTCCTGTTTTTGGAGTAAATCATTTCATTTGAATCAGGAATGGAATTTAGAGAGGGAAATAAATCCTCAGTTGGTGATTTTTCTTTTTCATATATTTATTGATGGTAAATAATCAATAATTTATTAACGGCATAGGACATCTTTAATTGAAATATCCATATTGCCGACCGTCCGAATCCAAGCTGTTTTTCCAGTACTCTTGCCCAATGGCATCTGTTATTCAAATCTACGATGCACAATACAAAATTATCACAAAGAATATACAGCTTATTCTTGTGAGTCAAAGTGCTGTAAATATGCTTCAATAAGATAAGGAAACAATATAAATCTTCGTCGTCAAATTCGATCTCTTCAAAGTCCAACCTGAGATGAAGCTGGGAAGCCACTAATTGCAATACAAGGAAATTCAAACAGATATTCTGCCGTTTCATTAGACGGACTACTGTTCTGAGAGGGGCATTTTATGTTTTATCCATGGTCCGATTATTCATCGAACCATTCCAAAAGAAAAGGTTGCGAGACTCTTCTATTACGAAGCAGGAGGTTCTGGCAAAGCCCAAACCCAATATAATAGTTAAACCCACACCAATTGGAATCATATACTAAAAGTATATAGTTCTGGCACGAACCTTAAGCATATTATTGGATTGTGGGTAAATTGTCAGATTTCCTGCTGCCAATATGTTAACGTACTACGACGTTGGAAGTGTATTTCTCATCACTTCCAAAAGCAAAGATATAAGTTTTTTCAATTTATTCTTCATGGTTAGGCAAAAAAGTAAAGGACACCGAATAATACGATCTCCTTTACTTGGTCGAGAAGATGCCTTATCTTATCAGATAATATTGTTGATAGTCCTGCGGATTTCGTCACGCTTAGTGTTCTTGAAATAATGCTTTTGGATTGCCTGAACACTATTGCCTGCAAATTCAGCGATGGTTAGGGTTGAAAATCCGGCCTCGTCCATCTTGGTAATAAACGTACCTCGGGCAGAGTACCAAGTGATTTTATCTTTAAACATTATCATACCACGCACGCGATCAAGGACTGCATTGACTTTTCTTTGGATGGAGGCAATCCGCGAATCCCTTTGCTTTTCAGTTGCATGCTTTTCTTGAAAGACTGGGAAAACAAAGTTACCGTAGCTCTTAGCCTTATATTTATTGATAATATTGAGCGCCTTGTCCGTCAGTACCATTTTTGCTTGTTTCCGGGTTTTCATACGTTCATAAATAAGCATATCGTCAGCAATGCATTCCCATGTGAGGTAACATACATCCTTGTCTCCCATACCTCCAGCATAGAAGCTGAAGAGGTACAAATCCAAATAGAATTGCTCTTCTTCCGTAAAGTAATCACGGTCAATGTTCTCTATTTGCTGGAAGACAGAGAATGGAATTGTTTTCGGAATAACGTTATCCCAAATCATTTTTTCCTTAACACAAGAGAATTGAGAGATTTTAGCTCCCGGCACATCCACCTTTCTCGCATTGGAACATACGCCGCGTAACATTCTCAACTTAGTACATAGTCCACCTTTATTGCCTTTCTTTATGCCTTCCTTCTCTAAATAAGCAACATAGTCTTTCACAAACTGCTCTGTAATATCTTGAAAGAAATATGTGGAAAAACTCTTCCCGTACTGCTCGATAGTAAAGCGCTCTAATTGCAGTCTGAAATAATGCAAGTGCCTTGCATTTTGGGAACAAGTAAGTATATTCCCGTTCTTAACCCTTTCTGTTTTACGGCACGCTTCGATATAGTCTTGTATCCATTTATCGACAGTTATTACTTTGGGCTCATCCCGCTTGATAGATTTTGTGCTATCAAGGCTGTGCGACCATTGAACGGGCGACCAGGATTGATTGGTTGCTTCCCACTCTTCGACAACTTTAAGATACTGCATCTTCATGTCAAGAAGTAGCTTGTTCTTTGAGGCCGCTTCAGTACCTTTGGATTTGAAAGTTTGGGTTTCATTATCCCAGTCTTTTATTGCGCCTGTTACGTCCAAAACCTTGGATACACGAGCGTATCCGCTTTGAAAAAATACCATTTCTAACTTGACAAGTTGCTTGTCTTTCGGATTTTCTTTACCTTTGATGTTTAATGAATAAGACATAATTAGTTGTTTTAGTTATTCATGTGATGTACCCCGCAATCTTGGGGCTTTTTCACCGTACACGGAAGAGTAGGTTAACTACTGCCTTTTTAGTTTATTTCGTGTGTCGTATATTTTGGTACATATCGAAACTTACTATAAATGCACTAATAATCAATCAATTATCTCTTATCTAAAAGTGATTATGTCTATCATTCCAAAATTAATCGTATAACGGTATGTGGACGAAGCAGTGTCTGTGCTTGTTCCTTTTTTTAAGAAGAATATCTGAAAATGATACGGCTGTCGGAAGCTTAATAGATTTGTCCGGTTTCGCCGTTGATAATTTCTGAAAGTAGTATATAGCAATAAATGAAAGAAAAAACGTTGTATCTCTTTCATTTATTGCTATTCCAATTAACTTTGCCACAAATAAGGAACGATATGAAACTTACAACCAACGCACCGAATGTGTTCAACTATTCCGATATATTTTTCAGTTGTTATTCCGATAATGAACGGGGATGCTGGGGCGTGGTAGAAGATCATACACTGGTGTATGTTTGTTCGGGTGAAATGCTTTTGCAGGAAGAACAACACACCATCAAAATCCGTAAGGGGGAATGTGTGTTTCTAAGAAAGGACCATCGTATCAGCTTGACCAAGCAACCAAAAGGAAAAGAGAAGTTTATCGGTATTTCTCTGGTTTTCAAAAGAGCTTTTCTACGGGATTTCTACCAGACCATCGATAAGAAGAAATTGCCTTTGCAGGTGCGGAAGCATACTCCCAGCATTATAAGACTACCGCAGACGCCTGCCATTGCAAGCCTGTTCCAGTCCATGCTGCCTTATTTTGATACCTCCACCCAGCCCACAGACCGTATTATCGACATGAAACTGTACGAAGGTATTTATGCCTTGCTGGACATAGACGAGCAGTTCTACCCAAGCCTGTTCGACTTTACTGATCCCTGGAAAATCGATATACTGGGCTTCATGGAAAAGAACTATGCGTATGACTTGACCATTGAAGATATTGCCCATTATACGGGCAGAAGCCTCGCCACTTTCAAACGCGACTTCAAGAAAGTGAGCGATCTTTCTCCGCAAAAATGGTTGATGGAGAAAAGATTGAATGTAGCGCAAGATAAATTGTTGCATGAGAAAAGAAAAGTCTCAGAAATATATCTGGAAGTCGGCTTTAAGAATATTTCTCATTTTTCCACCGCTTATAAAAGGAAATTCGGGTATTCACCATCCAATGTAGCTGTCGTGTAAAATGCAAAAAACTAATGGGTACCAAAAGTGTTATTGACTCATTATTGATATGCATATTATGAATGAAAGTAAACTAATGATATACGGTGCTTATGGGTATTCCGGAGAGTTAATGGTGCGTGAAGCCATCAAGCAAGGAATTAAACCGGTGGTTGCAGGACGTATTGCCGAAAAATTGCTGCCCATAGCCAACGAACTCGGTTTGGAATATAGGGCATTCAGCGTGAAGGATGCCCCAGGGTATTTGCAGGATGTAACCGTTTTGCTGAACTGTGCAGGACCGTTTTCTGCTACGGCAGAAGCTTTGGCAAAGGCATGTCTCTCACAAAAGGTACATTATTTGGATATTACCGGCGAGATAGATGTTTTTGCTATGCGCTGGACAATGAAGCCAAAAGCCGTAACGTAATCGTGATGCCGGGTGTGGGAACCGACATCGTACCGACCGACTGCCTGGCAGCCATGCTGAAGGAGAAGCTGCCTGCCGCCACCCGTATCGACCTTGCTTTTTCTTTTGGCACAAGCCCGAGCATCGGCACCGTGAAAACCTCCATCGAAAGTGTTGGAAAAGGAGGATTAATCAGAGAAGACGGTCGGCTCAAAACTGTGCCCAATGCATATCGGATGAAGAAGATTCCTTTCCAGAATCAACCGCAATGGGCGGTAACTATTCCTTGGGGCGACGTCTTCACATCGGGACTATCTACCGGAGTGCCTGATGGAATGGTTTATATGGCGATGACCAAACCGAGCATTTATATGCTGCGTCTGTCCAACCCGTTTAAAGGGATTATGAACACCCGTTTCGGGCAGGACTTGGTCAAGAGTCTGGTAAATAAATTCATAAAGAAAGGTCCCGACGAACAAGCAAGAGAAACGCAGCGGGGGCAATTATGGGGAGAAGCGGAAGCGCCCGGCGGCGACAAAGTGGAAATGACCATGTCAACTCCGAACGTCTATTCGCTGACTGTCGAGGTAGGTATCCGAATTGCCGGGTACTGTTTAGGCAACCACGGGAAAAGCGGATATTACACCCCCTCCATGTTATTAGGGAGCCATTTCATCGATTCAATTCCGGGTATTGATATAAGAGTGCTCTAATTGTCGCAGAATGACTTTCGCTATTTCTTTCGAACTGAAGGGGTTCTGACCGGTAATCAGGTTACCGTCCACCAAGACTTTCGATGTCATCGGTATAAAGGCTTTCCGGTAATCGGCACCCCTCTCTTTCAGTGTCTCTTCAAGATTAAATGGCACTTCCTTTTCCCGCCTTGCCAAAATTTCTTCGAACCAGCTATATCCGGTTAATTCTTTTTCTCTCACCAGATACTCTCCGTCGGAGAGTCTGACGTTCAGCAATCCACATACACCATGACAAATGGCTGCCACCATCTTGTCGCTTTCATAATGGGATTTAATGATGGATTGCAAGACTGCGTTGTCCGGGAAGTCGTACATCGTGCCATGCCCACCCGCAAGATAAATGCAATCGAACATCTTTCCCGATATTTCATCCAGGCTTTGGGTATGTTGCAACATGCATCTGAATGCCGGATCGTCCCAATACTTTCTGGAGATTTTGTCTAATAGCAGTGGTTTTAAACTCTCGGGGTCAATAGGCACATTACCACCTTTCGGGCTTGCTACGGTAATTTCATACCCTTGTTCTTCTGCACTATGGTAGATGTGGGTCAGTTCACTCAGCCAAAGTCCTGTAGGCAGATTTCCACTTGCATATTCGCCGGTTCCGGTCACTATTAATAAAATGGTTGAAGCATCCATATATTATTCTAATTACTGATTTAAACTAGAACAAACTTAGTGGCTAATCGTATATTGGTTAATGGATTTTTAACATGAAAGGCTGAGAAATTAATAAGCCAGGATTACTCTACCCAAGCAGTGTTATGTACAAACTGTAGTGGTGTATAGGAACGGATGGATCGCCGATTCGGTCATACATTACTCAAATCGGTTGTATTCTGTCTTATTGGAATCGAAAGTTCAATAGTAAATCCTGATTGAAACTTAAGGTTGTCCTTCGTTTTTTCTTTTATCAGTGATTTTGGTTAGATAATCAGTGATTTATATACCTTTATGATGGGTACTATTTTGTAATTTTGTACCATGATAATAGAAACTAAAACTATAAAGGGCAATGAAGAGTAAAAGTATGATTATGGTAGTGATCATGATGTTATGTATCACTATAAATGCACAGGAACAGAGTAATAAGACATTGGTTGCTTATTTTTCGGCAACAGGAACAACGGAAAAAGCAGCGAAGTTGATTGTAGAAGTTACAGGTGGTACGCTCTACGAGATACAACCTGAAAAGGAATATGTCACTGCTGATTTGGATTGGCATGACAAGTCTTCACGTAGCAGTGTGGAGATGTCAAATGCTAAATCACGCCCTGCACTAAAATCTAAACCGGAGAATCTTGCAGATTACGATATCATTTATATAGGTTTTCCTATTTGGTGGAATTCCGCTCCGAGAATCATCAATACTTTTATTGAAAGCGGTGATTTTGCAGGTAAAATGATTATTCCGTTTGCTACATCGGGTAGCAGCAGTATTTCTAATGCGGAAAAAGAGTTGCAGGAAACCTATCCTGATATGAAATGGCAGAAGGGCCGACTTCTGAATGGTGCGACGAAAGAAGATATTAAGAAATGGACTAAAAAATAAATTGTTATGAGAAAGAATTTTGGGTCAAAGCCCTTTACTTATCCGCAGCCGGTGTTTATCATCGCTGCTTATGATGAAAATGGTACTCCCAATGCTATGAATGCGGCTTGGGGTGGTATCAGCGAGATGCATGAAATTAGTATTTGTATTAGTGAGGGACATAAAACGACTGCCAATATACTGAAGCGTAAGGCTTTTACCGTGAGTATGGCAGAGGTCGGACAGGTGGTTGCCTGTGATTACGTGGGTATTGTTTCCGGCAATAAGGTTTCGGATAAATTTGCTCGTGCAGGTTTCCATGCTACTCGTTCGGAGTTTGTAGATGCACCGTTGATCGACGAATTATCTGTAGTGCTGGAATGTAAATTGAAGGATTATAATCCTGAAACCTGCATTTTGCGTGGTGAGATAATAAACGTAAGTGTAGATGAACGTGTTCTCGACGAAAACGGAAAAGTGGATGTATCCAAAGTGTCTCCTATTATATTCGACCCGTTCAATAACGATTACCTGGAAGTGGGTAAAAAGGTAGGTAATGCCTTTTCGGATGGTAAGAGATTGAAATAAGGAGTAGCATTATATATGAAAGAAATAAGAATAGACTGCGCACACCAGAGTGAGGCGGAACTTGCTTTGGCGAAAGAACAGGCACAATTGGTATTCCGCCTGAACCATACTATGCCGATGACGGACGAATATGATGAACTGCTTCATCGTCTTTTTCCGGATATGGGAGAAGGCAGTCGTGTGAATACCCCGCTTACAGTTGTTCGTCCCCATGAGGTGAAGATTGGCCGCCATGTCATTATCATGAATGGTTGCCTGATGATGTCTGCTGGTGGCATTACGATTGACGATGATGCTCAGATAGCCGCCAACGTACAACTTATATCGAATAATCATGATCTCGACAATCGCTCGATTATTACTTGTAAGCCGGTACATATTTGTAGCAGGGCATGGATAGGAGCAGGGGCTACGATCCTTCCGGGAATTACAATCGGTGAGAATAGTGTTGTAGGAGCCGGCAGTGTTGTGACCAGGGACGTAGAACCGAACACGATTGTGGCAGGTAATCCCGCTAAGGTAATTCGAAAGATTTAGGCTTTTGAATTATTTATTGTGGAAAAATATAAGAATGAAAAACGGAAGGGATTGATTTCTCTTCTGTTTTTTATTTTTCTGAATCCTCGTTTGGACTCCTTCTATTTGTTATTCTTCAAAAGTTCTAAATGCAAATTTAGCCGAAAATGGAGACAGTTTGTTTTTCTATACGGCTCAATGTTTGTCTTTCAGAGTCAATCCTTTATGCTAAAAATCTATTAACCAATATACGATTAGCCACTAAATCTGTTCGATACAAAATAAAAAAGATATCTATCCTTTCGACAAGAACAGACATTTTTCTTTATCCCCTTTCTAAGGGAATATATTATCAGTTTGCTATCTATGATTCTGCATATCCTAAATCCCAATCCGCTGACTTCGTCGTTTGGAATGCTATTTGCTATGTTCTTTTTTTCTTATCGCTATTCAAGAAAAACATCTCAAATAAAGGTTGTATAATAACGTTTAAGTATAACAAACAACGCATAACCTAAAAACAAAACAGACCATAATACAGTTCTATGCCAAAAATACCAGATGGTATAGAGATTAATAATTAAAAGCTTAAATTATGTCACAGCAAAAAGTGTATTTTAAAAACAAGAATGGCCAAGATATTACGATTGCAGCCATCATTAATTTTCCTGAGAATTTTGATAAAGACCATAAATATCCGGCTATCGTTGTCACACACCCGGGCGGTGGAGTTAAAGAACAGACAGCGGGCCTTTATGCTGAAAAAATGGCAAAACAAGGATTTGTCACTATTGTTTCCGATGCTTCGTATCAGGGAGAGAGCACGGGCGAACCTCGCCAGTTGGAAAATCCCTATATCAGGACAGAAGACGTCAGCGGAGTTATTGATTATCTGACAACGCTTCCCTATGTAGATAAAGACCGGGTCGGAGCATTGGGAATCTGCGCCGGAGGTGGATATACAGCCAATGCAGCCATCAATGACCATAGAATTAAAGCAGTCGGAACTATCAGTGCAGTAAATATCGGTTCTATGTACCGTAACGGATGGGATGGTAGTGTAAAATCTGTAGATGCCTTTCCTTTGTTACAAGCCGGGGCGGATGCCAGAACAAAAGAGGCCAACGGAGCAGAAACTGTCACGTTTGCATTAGCACCGTTGAAGAAAGAAGACGCACCGAACCAGGAATTATTGGAAGCCTGGGAATATTATCATACTCCACGTTGTGAATACCCGACGGCACCGGGATATGGCACAATGAGGAGCATGACGCAAATCATCACTTATGATGCGTTCAACATGGCGGAAGTCTTCCTCACACAGCCTCTACTGATTATTGCAGGCAGCAAGGCTGGAAGCAAATGGATGAGTGATGATTTGTATAAACGTGCTGCAAGTACGAAGAAAAGCTTTCATGTTGTAGAAGGGGCAAATCACATGTCTATGTACGATGTACCTGAATATGTGAATGAAGCGGTTTCTGTCCTTGCACCTTTCTTTAAAGAAAATCTGTAAACTCAAGAAATACATTGTTAACGAAAAAATGAATCCGTCCGAAAAGTCATTTTTCTCTCTCAATCAGACGAAGTTCCCCGAAGGTACGATGAAGTATTCTCTGGATACAGGCCATCGGGCGGCTGGCACTTCATTCTGTTCACTATGGCTGGGAATTCAGACTTTTCCGACGGTTTTTTAAATAAAATAAATATGAAGAAAACAAAAGTTTTAATACTGGGGGCAGGAGGTGCAATAGCCCTGCATGTGATTGAATATCTCCGGTCTGAAGCAAATATAGAATTGACATTGTTCGCCCGTCATGCGGATAAACTGAAAGAATTCAATTCTTTCGCACGGATAATCACAGGGGATGTGCTTCATTCCGATGATCTGGACAAAGCCATGAAAGGTCAGGATATTGTTTATGCAAACCTTACCGGAAGCCTGGATAAAATGGCGGCACAGATTGTCAGTTCCATGGAAGTCAATGGAGTGAAACGCCTTATATTCATTACCTCTTTAGGTATTTATCACGAAATTCCCGGTGCTTTCGGGAAATGGAATGACAGGATGATCGGTTCTGCTTTGATACCTTACCGGAAAGCTGCGGATATCATCGAAGCTTCTTCGTTGGATTACACTGTAATACGACCGGCTTGGCTGACTGATAAAGATGAAGTGGATTATGAATTGACACAGAAAAATGAACCTTTCAAAGGAACGGAAGTGTCCAGAAAAAGTGTTGCGGCTTATATCGCCGATTTGATTGAAAATCCGAAAAAGGATATAAAAGCCAGCATAGGAATAGATAAGCCGGGAACAGAAGGAGATAAACCTGCATTTATGTAATGGATGGTTGAAATTATGATCACGATGATATAATGAAACCAAATTCCAGTTCGCTTGAATTTACAGGAATGTCCACAATCTTTTGAAGCTATTTAATGTATGCATACATTAAATAGCTTCATTGATTTTGGTTAGGTTTCCCAATTTTATGTGGAAAATAGTCAGGGATATGTTTGTATTGTCAGAGTTTAGACGATTACGGAAAATGAAACAGGATTAATCCTGCCTGAAAGTATCTTTAAAGATGGCATTCGGTTAAAATCCATGTTTTTACCACATGCATCTTCCACCAGTACGCCGGAACTTATTGATTATTTGTTTTCCAGTTTCAATTCTCCGTGGAAGAAGGATGCTGTAGCACCACTGCCTGTCAAGAAGTTGTTTGAATCAAACATATAACCTGTATCCTATTCCTGTTTGTCTATCGATACCAGTTCGTACTTCATACTACCCAGACCGATTTGTGCGGCATATTCAACCGTATGCGTGCCGTGACGCGACTTGATGCGCTCTATCAGCGGGGCATTGTCATCACTTTCCGTCGGCTTTACGTTAAATACAAGGTCAAAACAGGCCTGGTCAAGCGCAATGGGATCGGTAGAAGCCAGGATACCGAGATCTTTCATCTTCGAGTCTTTCGGATGAGAATCACAGTCACAGTCCACAGAGAGGTTATTCATCACATTGATGTACAGAATCTTATCGTCGAAATAATCGTGGACAGCCTGTGCCGCTGCCGCAGAAAGGGAGGCTGCTGTTCAAAAGAAGGAGGCAGACAAGAAGAAAGGAGTTACAACATGATAGCTATGGACCAGATAAACTTGTGTAGATTCAGACAATATTCCTCTTTATATATGTTTGTGTTCTGGGACAATGCACAAGACATTTCAAACAGGTGCTGCATCCGTGTATGTTAACGATTTCATCTCTTGAAACAGATCTACTCCAAACTTTACCTTTAAGGACCTTTCTCTCGCAGATATTGACACAAGTAATGCAATTTCCGCATTTTGGAGATAAGGGTTCATGCAATACCGTTTCCAGTGGAGCATCAGTTAAAACCGTACCGAGACATTGTGCTGCGCCATATTCAGGAGTAATTAACAGGTTGTTTTTTCCAATCCACCCTAATCCGCCAAGTAGTGCAACGGTTTTATGGGGCAATATTGATTCTTTTGTTTCAAAATTGAATACGCCATCAGCCACTAATCCTGTATCGGATTGCGATATGGCTTTATAGCCCTTCCCGGTAATGAACTTGGCTAATTCGTCTGCTATTTCTCCCGCCTTATGTTCGGTTTGCGAATATTCATCATCATCGAAATTGTAATTATCCGCTATCCGTGCTTGTACGTAGTCGGGAATATTAAATACCATTTTAGCATATTCTGCGGTTAGCGGAAGTGCAAAAACGATGGCATTCGGGAGTTGTCTGTTTTGCTTTTCATCCAAATGCGATATGCCGACAAAGCGAATCAGTTCTGCTCCTTGATTTTTTAATTCGTTTTCTATCTCTTGATTTTTTAATTCGTTTTCTATCTCTTGGTTTAAGTATTTCATGTTTCTTTTTTTGTAATAGGGATATAAATATCTGTTATAAGCTCCGAAGCCGGAGTTTTTTCGGGAGTGTTGATGTAAGTCTCAAAGGTGAGCTGTTCTCGCAGGGTATAATCGCTTGTCGGCAACCAGTCAAGGTAAATATGGCGGTACACCTTATTCAGTTCATGATAAAACCCTTTGAAACGAAAGATTGCATATTCTCCCGCATGAATCTCATAAACGCCAAAGCCTTTCGGCGTTTCAAATGATTTGGGCAATATTACCCCAATCATAAAACGGCTTTGTTCTTCTGGCGTGATATACGGATAATCGAGAGTCAAACTCATGTATTTACATCCTTTTGAAGACAATTCATATTTTTCAGAAAATTGTAGCAACTGCTTCCACAAAACAGAGAAGCTATGGATGACATTATTTGTTCTTTCCAATTTCAAGTATGCGATTCGGATACCAGATATTTTTTCAATACTTGGTTCAATTCGTATCGGATTCTTCTTTTCGGGATTGACGTTTGAATGTCTTTTACGAAATTCCGGAATGGAACAATTGAAATAACTCTTGAATGCCCTCGAAAGTGTATGCTTGTTCTGATAATTGATTTGCCCGAGAAGTTTCGGGACACTTATATCAGTTGTTATTAACTTAAATGCAATGTACTCTAATCTCAGTCGTTGAATGTACATTCCAATATTTTCGCCACAAACTGCTTTGAAAAGCCTGCGAAAATAATATTTGGAGATACCTGCAACATGCGATAGCTTTTCGGAATCAAGGTCGTCAAACAAATGGCGGTTGATATACTCCTGAACTCTTATAATCAAATTATATTGCACATGAGCCGTATTGATCTTTTGTTTCCACCTCTTGATATTCGGAAGCCGTTTGGACATTTCCGCTCTCAATTCTTCCGAAGTGAGATTGACTCCTGTCTCTTTATAATATTCTTCAGGGAAAAGCCCCCAAAGGTAAATGAGATAATCCATTGAGAAATCATAGAGTTTAACTCCGTTGTGCAAACAATAGTCGCAATATTCCACATTTTGGTTTGCCTTAAGATTTGTATAATCTATGTCTAAAGGGATTCCACACGTTTGGCAATATTTTGTTTCAGCATTGATTTTCATATATTTCTTGTTCTTTGGGTGCAAAGTTAATCAATAGATTGTGCTAAAGGTTACCATAAGTAGTCTTCTTTTAAAAGAAAATAGGGAATGCCTTAATAATTATAGATTCAATACTTTACATATAGTAATGGGTGATTATATTTTCATTAGTGTAAAATTTCTTTCTGTTAGGGTTCTATTTAATAATTTGAGGGTACCCCTTAACTATAAATTAGCATTATTGATTTTCCCTTGCATCACTTAACCAAACTTGCTCTTATCTCTGTGTTAGGAGAAGAAGCAAAACCTGATCGTTTTATCGTGATAAGTGAAAGAACAGCGGCGGATAAAGCTCGTGGTTATTTCGGTGTCCAACCTGGACATCCGGAATAGATAAATTATACAGCCTACGCCTGAAATTGAATACTTGCCGGGTTCTTTTATTTCCCCTTTTGTGTTCTTTATCACTTCCTCACATTCTTTACTTTGCATCCCAAAACTTTCCCGTCGTCGTGCCTGTTTCAGGACATACGCGCGATGCGGAACTAAAAATCAGAGTATTATGGATGAAAAAGAAAAGAATGCAGGAGGGACGCTAACCACGAACTTACCGGATCTGGCATGTTACATGCAGTCGGTGATCGGACAGTTGGAAGCGGACAAGAAACGTTCGGCGGTACATACGTACACGTATGCGCTGAAATCTGTTACGGAGTTTTACGGGGGTGAAGGAACACCGATGCCGGTGGGTGAAGTTTTCACTCCGGGCAGGTTGAAGGAGTATGAGGAATGGATGAAACTGGAAGGGGCGCGAAAGAGAAGCTCCGGTAAGGAAGGGGCGCAAAAGATAGATAGGGGGCCGAAAGGGTTGAGCCTCAATACCATCTCTACCTACATGCGTGATTTGAAGGCGGTGTACAATCGGCTGGCCGATGAAAAGGTGCTGGCTTACAACTCGAAGCTGTTCGATGACGTGTACACGAAAGTGGAGTCGCAGACCAAGCGGGCACTGGAAGCGGAACAGATGAATACATTGCTGCACACCGATATAGAGGAACTGCCGGGAGGCGTGCGGTGCGCGCTGGCTTATTTCCTGCTGATGTTCCTGTTCCGGGGGATGCCGTTCATTGATCTTGCCTACCTGCGTAAGCAGGATGTGAAAGGGAGATGTATCGTTTATAGCCGCCACAAGACGGGGCGGCAGATGGCGGTTCGTATTCCGAAAGAGGCGGCGGGACTGATGGAAGAGTTCAGGAATATGAATCCCGATTCTGTCTATCTGTTTCCGATTCTGAATGAAGAGGATGGACAGGAAGGACGGAGTAAAAGAGATGAACAAGGCTGGAAGGACGGGCAAGGCAGAGATAACGGAAAGGTGAAAAAAGACAAGGAACTTTATCTGGAGTATCTACGTGCACTCCGCAATTTCAACCTGAAACTGGAAAGGATAGCGTCGTTATTGCTGCCCGGTGTAAAACTAAGTTCGTACACGCCCCGGCATACATGGGCTACGCTGGCATTCCATTCGGGGGTGAGTATCGGCATTATCTGCAAGGCATTGGGACACTCGTCCATCAAAGTGACGGAAACTTACCTGAAACCTTTCGAGAATGAAAAGGTGGATGCAGCGAATGATGAACTAATCATCTCAGTTGCAGCGTGTAACGGGGGAAAGAAAGTAGCTTGAAAATAACGAATGACGGCTATTCCGATAGGGACAGATTACTAACCAAGTGATGGGGAAAGGTCACTTAAATTACTTACCAAGTAACAGATGATTTGTATGGCGAAGGTCTGAATTTCTTTTCACAAATCCAAATAAAAGTTTATTTATCTGTACTAATCTTATCATTTTAATTTATTTAGCGACACACTACACGAGAAAAACACATATTGCCCCGGCGTGTATTCCTAAAAACACACAAAGCCTCCATCCATTTCTGACATTTCAAAAACGGAACACATTTTCTTACACTTTACTCTGCTGTAAAACGTCCTTTTTGATAAATAATTGATAAAAAAACACCTTTTTTTATCCCGGAGCAAAAAACACGGTCTGTTACTTGGTAAGTAACAGTTTGGCAATTACCATGCTATCTATACGTATACGTACACAAACAGCCATCGCCGTGCTGCATTACCTTTCCTCAGGCAATGTTCTGCAACCGGTCAATTTCTCCCTTCCGGAAGAAGAATGGAAGGAGTTGCTTGATAAACTCGAAAAAGGGCGGCTTATCCGCCTTTTGCCGGACAAAGAGGCGGGAACACTTCTTTCTTATGAATTATGCCGTCCGTTATCGGAAATATCTCTATTGGACGTACTTCAAACCATACATGAACCTACCCGTTGCAGTACGTCCGCTTTTGAAACATTCTCAACCTGTCATGGTCAGACAGCCGATAAAATAAGTATTTTGAAACAATCGGCCCGCGCGTCGCTGGCAGATATTAAAATATCTGAATGGTAAACCGGCAAAACAGATTAATCATGAACATATCTAAATACATAAAGTCTATCAAACGGAGAGTTGTCTGCTGCGTATTGCTGTTCACCCTTCTTCCGTACTGCCATGCGGTAGATGGAGTGACTGAAGAAGCATTCGGCAAGCCGATGATGCTCTGTTTCCGCTTTGACAAGTCACTGGTAGATAGCGGATACATGGATAACGGCAGAGTACTTCGCCATCTTGACGAGCTTTTTGTCGACCGTGGCCTGTGCGCACGTATCGACTCCATCAATATCCTTTCCTTTGCTTCACCCGACGGTGACCGTGCCTACAATGAGTGGCTGGCATGTCAACGTTCGACAGCAGTAAAAGGTTATCTGGTCTGGAAATATCCTCACCTTGACCAATACCGCATCTATCCACGTCCACAAGGTGAGAACTGGC
>OJME01000635.1_pt1 | contig 31373 bp, 27 predicted proteins | sample 1597151 | NCBI WGS metagenome assembly OJME01 (sample SAMEA2452118, study PRJEB22498) | human gut metagenome | biome: human feces; feature: human gut; material: feces | place: Australia | collected 2012
TTTTATTTTTTATATCACTAAAAATATCTTTTAATTTTTCATATAATCCAAATAATTTATCTATTTCAGTATCAATATAATATACAGTATTATTAATATCGCTTTCTTCAAACTCTTCTAATCCTGCTTCTTGATACATTGTTAATGCTTTATCTAATTCACCTAATAATCCTCTATAATCTACTATATATCCATAGTCTTTTCCATCACAAAGCCTGTTGACTCTTGCTATAGCTTGTAATAAATTATGTTCTTTTATTTGTTTATCTAAGTATAATGTGGATGCTCTAGGTGCATCAAATCCTGTTAAAAGCTTATCAACTACTATTAAAATATCTATATCACCATTAATGAATTTAGATTTGATTATTTCTTCATATTCTTCTTCATTTTTGTAATTAGCAAGTGCATTGATGTAAAACTTTTTAACTATATCATTTGTATCTTCTTCAAAGTCATCTTCTCCTTCTCTCATATCAGGAGCTGAAATTACAACTGCAACTTCTAATTCTGAGAATTCACTTCTAAAAATATTATAGTATTTAACGGCTTCAACTTTTTTATTGCATGCAAGCATTGCATTAAATCCTGTTCCTTTTAAAGTTTCATTATAATTACTTGCAATATCCCATGCTATTAATTCTAATCTTTGTTCAGATGAAGCAACTTTTTCAAATCTACTCCATTTTTGCATTACTTCGTCTTTAGCTTCTTGCTTTAAGTTTTTAGTTAGCATCTCAAGTCTCATGTCTATGGCTTCTCTTGTAACTTCTTGATCTACCATTTTCCCTTCATAAATTAAAGGAACAATTGCTTTATCTTTTAATGCATCATCTAAAGAATACTTATGTATAAGTCCTCCGAACTTATTAAAAATGTTCTTGTCCTTTTTCATAATTGGAGTTCCAGTAAATGATATATATATTGCTCCTGTAAATACTTCTTGCATTCTTCTATTTATTTCACCATATTGAGTTCTATGTCCCTCATCAACTAAAATAAATGTATTTTTAGCATCAACTTTAACTCCACTATTTACAGCCGTTTCAAATTTATTAACAACTGTTGTTATTACTCTAATGTTTTCATCTTTGATTAATTCTGTTAATTCTTTTCCAGTTGAAGCTCTTTTAGCTGGTACTCCTATTCTATTAAATGTTTTATGTATTTGTTTGTCTAAATCTATTCTATCAGTTGCTATAACTACTTGTGGATTTTTTATGTCTTTATCTTCCATTATTTTTTTAGTTATATATACCATAGTTATTGATTTACCAGAACCTTGTGTATGCCAAACAACACCACCTTTATTTTCTTCTTTTATTCTATTTAGCATTGCTTTTACTGCAAAATATTGTTGATATCTACATATTTTTTTAGTTCCAGCTTCAAATATAATAAAATCTTTAATTAATTCCAAAAATCTATCTTTTTTAAATAAAGATACAATATCCCTATCTTGTTTTGTAATTTGCCTATTGATAACAATATTTGAAAGAATTTTGTTTTGTTCGTCAATATATTGTTCATTCCATGCAGACCAAAATTTTGATGGTGTACCACATGTTGCATATTTAGTTTCATTTTTATTTGCTGCCATTACTATTTGAATGAACTTAAATAACTGTGGTATATAATCATTTTTTTGATTTCTTATATTTTGTGATATTGCTTGTATTATTGGTACTGAAGAATCTTTACATTCTATTATTGCTAGTGGAATTCCATTTATAAATAAAACTATATCTGGTCTCGCATTGTCTTTTCCATTCATTCTAAGAACTGAAAACTCTTCAGTTACATAGAAATCATTGTTTTCTGGATGTTCAAAATCAATATATTTAATATCAAATGATCTAGTTGTTCCATCAGCCATTCTTTCGGTATATGATCTTCCAAGAGTTAATATATCGTATATTCTTTCATTAGTACTAATAAGACCCGTTAGCAAATCTTCATTTAAATCTTTTACTGCTTGTCCTATTGTACTTGGAGAAAATTTATAAGTAACTCCTTTATATTCATAACCATTTATTTCATTTAATTTCTTTATTAATATTTCTTTGAATAATACATCACTTAAAATATTATTTCTTAGTTCCTTATTTTCTTCTTGTGAAATATATTTGTACCCTAATTTTTTTAATACTTCAATCGCTGGTCTTTGACTAGATGTATTTTCATTTGATACTAGTATATTTTCTTCCATTTAATTTGCCCCCATAAATTAAATTTATATTTTCACTTTGATTTTACCTGTTAATAATTGCTGCATTAATCCTTTTTTTAATTTTTCATACAACATCTTTTTCTTATTTGTTTTGTTTATATATTCTTCATAATAATCCAATATTCTTGAATATTCTAATTGCTCTTTAATTGATGGAAATGGGATCTCTATGTTCCACATATCTGATTGATTTAATTTATCTCTACCTGCGCCTTTAATATATTTTCTAATATCTTTATGATATAGCATATAATATATAAACTTATTATTACATGATAACTTTGATTTTAATATATGTGCATGATTATTAACCCATGACTTTCCAGTAATATATTGCGCAATGCTGTTATTTCTATAATCGTTATAATGTCCACCATCTTCGGCTAAAAGAATAAATTCCCCATCGAAAATATAATCATTTACATAGTCTTGGATTCCATTTGCTCCATAATATGGTATATTTCCATTAATTCTATTTCTTGTTGAAACAGGTTTTCTATTTTTATCATAACATTCACAACAATCAGAAAGTTTCTTTTTACTAATTGTATTATCATTTATATATTTTAGAATATAATGTAAATTCTTCTTGTTATATATAATTATTTTCTCATGTTTTTTTATTATATTATCAATTTTTCTTAGTATTTCAACTGTTTTTTTCTGCTCTTCTATTTCAGGGATATTAATTTTCAAGTTAAAAAAATCTTCAATACTTATATTTAATAATCCATGATTTCGAGCTCCTTCTTGTACTATTCTTGCTAGTTCATCGTAATATTGCTTACTTTCAAAAAAATATTTAAAATACTGGTTATATACTAAATCAGATTTGCTTTTAAAACATATATATAATGTTGAAACAATTCCTTCATCATATTTTTCTAGCATCTTTGTCGCACCCATTGGATATCCCGCTGAATAGCTTTTATTATAAGCGAATTCACCTTTTTTCATTAAATAATAGTTTGCTAAATTTTTTCCAGCTACAGATTTATTAAAAAACTCTTCTTGGTTTATTAATCCATGTTGTGCAGAAATAGTTAATACATTTTTACTTTCCATATTTGTATTTTTTCTTGTTACTCTTTCAAACAAATCACCTAATCTATATTCTTTCCATTCTCCCATTTTATTCCTCACAATTTCTTATTAAATTATCACCTAAGAGTGTAATTCTAAATTTATATATTCCTCCATCAGCCATAACTGGTAGTTCTCCTATCATTATAGCATTACCAGATGCTTTTAAGCTGTCACAAATCTTTAATCTAAATAAATTAAGCATCATCAATTCGTATTCTTCATTATTAACTCCTAAAACTTGTTTTATTTTATTTCCATCATAGTACCCATTTGGATTTCTTAAAGTTGATTCATAATTTGCATCTTTTTTAATAAACTTAAGAAGTTTTATTTCGTTTACGTCAAGATTTTTAAGTAAATCTATATACATAAACTTTTTATCACAATTTTTATCTGGATCTTGCCAATTTAATAATAAATTATTCCATTCGTCTTGTATATTTTCATTATCCTCATTAAATGCATTTTCTAAAATTTCTATTAGAAATTTTGGTGGTAATGGTGTTTCTTTTCCCTCTAAATTTCTCTTCTTCTTTTTTTCTATATATTTATCCGAAAATTTCACAGCATTATTCCATCTAAAATATGATAATGCATCCACGATACAATCTCCTATTTTAGCAAGTACTCTATTGTTATTGTTTTTTAATTTCATATCAAATCCATTTTGATCTAATTTAAGCTCTATTTCTTTATCTTTTTGATTTTCGTCCATGTTTTACTATCTCCTTCTATAACCCCAATTCTTTTAAAGATTCTTGTAATTCTTTTTCCAACACTTGTAATTCTTTTTCAATTTCTGCTATATTTTTCTTTGTTTCTCCTATATCTATTTCTTCTTCTTCCTCAAATGTATCAACATATCTCTTGATATTTAGATTATATTCATTTTCCTTTATTTCATCCATTGTAGCAATATGAGAATACTTTTCAATTTCTTCATAGTTTTTATATGTATTTAAAATCTTTTCTATATTTTCTTTAGTTAAACTATTTTGGTTCTTACCTTTTTCATATTCTCTACTTGCTTCTATAAATAAAACTCCATCTCTATTTCTATTCTTTTTAAATACAACTATTGTTGCAGGAATTGATACTCCATAGAATAGGTTCTCAGGTAATCCAATAACTGCATCTATTAAATTATCTTCCAATATTCTTTGTCTTATTATTCCTTCTGAAGCCCCTCTAAATAATGCTCCATGAGGTAATACAACTGCCATTCTTCCATCATCTGCAAGACTCTTTAACATGTGTTGAATAAATGCATAGTCCCCTATACTTTTTGGTGGTACTCCATATTCGAATCTATTATATGGATCCATTGATGCTTCCATTTTAAAAGTATCTCTTTTTCTTCCGTTTTCTATTGTTGTAGTATTTGCATTTTCAAAACCTTTTGCCCATTTATCTAGTGAGAATGGAGGATTTGAAACTATAACATTAAATTTCATTAATTTATCATTTTCTAAATGTAACGGATTTGCTAAAGTATCTCCCCATTCAATATGTGCATCATTAACACCATGTAAAAACATATTCATTCTGCATAAATTGTATGTTGAACTATTACTTTCTTGTCCATAAATGCTAAATCTTTCACTATTTACTTCTTTTGATGCTTTTAATAATAATGAACCAGATCCACATGCAGGGTCGTAAATTCTATCATTCTCTTTTGGTTCAACTAATTTTGCAAGTAAAATAGAAACTTCAGCAGGAGTATAAAATTCTCCTCCTTTTTTACCCGAATCTCCTGCAAATCTTGCTATTAAGTATTCGTATGCATTTCCGATTACATCTAAATTTCCTATTTTAGAAGGTTTTAAATCTATTTCAGGTTTATTAAAATCTTCTAATAAAGTTCTTAATATTGCATTTTTTTCTTTTGTTTTTCCAAATATTACTTCACTATTAAAATCAACACCTGCAAATAGGTTTAAAAGCTTTACACCATTTAAAGTTGTAATTCTTTCTAGTGCTTTGTTAATTTTTTCACCAATATTGTTTTCATTTCTATTTTCATAAAGGTAATCAAATGTACATTCATCTTCTAAAACAAATTTACTTCTTGATAATGCTCTTTCTATTCTTTCTTTATCACCTTTATATTTTTCTTCAGCTTTTTCTTTTTCTTCTTTATATGTATCACTCAAGTATTTCAAGAATAACATTACTAATGCATAATCCTTATAATTTCCACCTGGTATGCTACTTCTTAATGTGTCACAAGCACTCCAAATAGTTCCATTTATTTTATCTTGTAATTGTTTTTCGTTCATTTTATTCATTACCTCCATTTATTAATTTGTTTATTACTGAATCATAATATTTATCTTTTTCTTTTAACATTTTTTTGTATAAACTCTTTTGCTTATTCCATGTATTTACGATTCTTGAAATTTGCTCCTGCTCTTTTGAATTTAAGCTTGGTATTTCTAATAATCTTAATTTAACAACAGGAACACTTTTTATTGTTGACCCTATTAATATTTTTTCAAATTGACGTTTAGCTAAATCACTTTCCAAAAACCATTTTATAAAATCTATATTATAAGTTATATTTAATAAGTTAATCATTCTAATAATACAATACTGATTATTAATTAATTTTCCCTCTATTTCATCATCTACCTCAATTACTTTCATTGGAAAAGATAGTCTAAATAATATATCTCCTTTTCTAGCAACAAAGTTTTCAAGATTTTCCTCGCTATAAAATAAATCATACTCTATGCTTTCTTCATAACTTCTTAAATTAAAAACTTCATATTTATATGTATTTATAGTTGGATATTTAGCTTCTTTTCTTTTTAAAACAACACCAATTGTAATTTGAGTAATATCTTCTAAAACCATCTATACCTCCTTGTATAGAAAGGCAAGCAATTAACTTGCCTTTTATCATTTTTTGTGTGCTTCACTTGCACAATAATAACATCCATCCACATTAGAAAAATATCTTCTAGCTTCTCTTACAGCTTCTTTAGCATCTGAAAAATATCCTAGGTATATTCCATTTTGTGGTTCTGGCATCCTATGACAACCATCTTTATGAACTTCATGTTCTCCAGTAGATTGTGCATTTGTATTTACATAGTATCTTGCCATTTTTCTGCTCCTTTCTTATATAAATTGAACAGAAAAGGCATAATAATGTTGCATTTTTATCATCAAAATGATATAATATATAATATAAACTAAACATATATTATTATGTTTTAAGTCTTTAACAAGTACCAGTTGTTGAAGACTTTTTTCTGTTCTAACAAAGTTTTATCACATTTTTTAATAAAAGTCAAGCAAAAACCTAATATTTTGTTTGATATTTTTTATTTAGAACAAAAATATTTAACTATTTTATCTTGCTTTTCTCTTTCTTTTTTTCTTTCTCATTCTGCTTATTCCATTTTTCTTCCTCTATAAACTTAATATCTTCAACCATTTTATTAGTTCTCTCTTCTATATCATTACAATAAAGCAATTCTCTTTTAACATTTTTAATTTTATAAGTAACTTTTATAATTTCTTCAGTAACTGTATCTTTATTATCTCCATTCTCTAAACCTTTTCTTTTATAATAAAGCCTATTCCTTTCATTATATAAATTCTTTAACTCATTCTGTTTTAGGTCTTTACAATTTCTAACATCATCCAATGTCCTCAATTTATATTTACACATCATATTAGCTTCAGCAGAATATTGATCTAATCTTCTTATTTCTCGTCTCATTTCTGGAGACATTTTATATTGCTGGTGTTTCTTTGGATAAACTTTTAATAAAAAGCAATAGTATCGAAACAATGCTACTAATCCTTTAGGTTTATACAGATTTTTAGCATGTACATGATAAGTAAATTTCCTTGCTGGAATTGTTGCAACAAAATTTACTCTTTCTTCTTTTTTCCATGGATTTATATCAAAAATAATATGTCTAATATTATCCATAGAGTATTCTTCTCCAAATCTTCTTTCAACTCTTATATTTCTTTTTTGTGGTTCTTTTCTTATACTTAATTTACCACCTCTATAATAATACTTGTATCCCATAGAAGATAATATATTTTCAAATTGCCTTTGACTTAATGCATGGTTTATAGCATAGTCTAAATCTTCTTTTGCAAATTGAATATATTCAGATTCTTTTGTACTTTTCTTATAATAATTTTCAAAATTAATTCCAGATTTACAAGTCTTTTCTTCTAAAACACTTAATCCATATTCTTCACAAAGTTCATCAGAAGTTTTTCTAAGTAGTGCAGTATTTTCCCTATTGCTATAATACTTTTTTCCATCTTTAAATGAAACTGAATTTAGCACAAAATGATTATGAATATGATCCGTATTTAAATGAGTTGTAACTACAACTTGAAATCTATCACCCCACATTTCATTTGCAAGTCTAACTCCAATTTCATGAGCAAGTTCTGGTGTTACTTCTCCTTCTTTAAAAGATTGTTCACCATGAAAAGCAAGTATGCCATCTGTCTTTCCATTTATTATTTTTACAAGTTCCATTTCTTTTGCTGCATCTTCTACTTTACAATTTATACCTGTCACATAAAATTGTTTTTCAGTTTTATCTGCATTTGTTGCATACATCAAAACATCTCTTACATTTTCAAATTTATCCATTCCAAATTCATAACAATCGTTTTTAGTTTTCTCTTTATTTTTTATATAATTTATTGCATTATCTATTCTTGATTCCACCTTCCAAATCTTTGTTGTTGCCATCTTTTCACCTCCATTATTTTTTATAAAAAGGGGATTGGGGAATTTTCCCCATATTGAATTTCGAGCTGAAGAAATTCATTGCTTGCTAATTCATAAAATACCCTATTTTTGTACCTCATTATGTTCTTATTACTACATAATAATAAAGCAAAAAGTACCTGAATCATTTACTTAATCCAGGCACTTTTAATACATATTTAAATTACATATGGAGAATAAACTCTTCTTTTAAATTTGATTCTTCTTTCTCTTTCACATTCACTTATTACTCTACATGGTAATGTTTTATATCCTGCTAATTTCATTGCAGTGAATCTATTAAAACAGTTATCTAGTATATAATCATCTCCTATTTTAGTAACTATAAATGGAATTATCCTATCTCTTTTTTGCAATGATACTTGAAAATTTTTCATCCTTTCATCATCCAATAATCTAACATCTTTACTAATTATTTTTATTTTTTCTACTGGTATTTCAACCACTTTTTTATAATCTTTCATATTTTTTATCTTCCTTTCTCTTTACATTTTTTTCATTTTATATTAAAATATATTTACAATTAATTGGGTTAGTATTTTTAGTTTAGCGACTTTTACTAACTCTTTTTTCATTTATAAGTGTTACCCCATAACACATCTGATATAGTTTATTAATAACTGCATCAGCAAGTTCTTCATCTTGTCCTTCTTTGAATCTTTTAGATAAACCATTTTTATCAAATCTAGTAGTAATAACTATTGGTAATCTATTCTCATTTCGATTTTCAATTATGGTATAAACTTTTTCTAATGCCCATTTACTTACTCGTTCTGTTCCAAGATCATCAATTATTATCATGTCAATATTAGAATATAATTCTATTAATTCATTCTCAGATATGGTATTATCTGCAAATGTTTCTTTTATTTTATCTAACAAAGTTGTGAGCCTTCCAATAAGAACTATTTGTCCTTTTTCAATAAGTTTATTAGCAATTGCTGCAGCTAAATGTGTTTTTCCAACTCCTGATGTGCCTGTTATTATCAGTCCATTGGTCTGCTTTTTTGCAATACATTTTTCTGTATAATCTTCAATAATTTTTATTGCTATTTCATTTACTAATTCCTTATTAAAGTTTTCAAAGTTCATATTCTGATAATTCTTCTTCATATAACTATCTTTATATAATTGATTTATTATCTTTCTATAATGATTCCTTTTCATCTTCAAATAATCTTCTTTATCTTTTTTAGCCCAGTATTGCTTAGATTTTTCACAATCACATCTTTCATATTCGATACAAGCTGGTGAAACATTTTCATAAAGATAATCAAATCCAATTGGCTTTAATTCTTTATTGCAGAATCCACATTTTTTAAATTTTCTGTTGATAACTTTAGTTAAAACTGTATTCTCTGAAACCATTTTTGTCCTCCTTTCTTTTATTCTCTTCTTTACTTTCTTCTTTTGTTATCTCTTCTATTTTTTTCTCTTCTTCTGCGTTACCTAACGTTACAGTAACGTTACTTTTTTCACTTTCACTCTTCAACTTTTCACGATGTTTTCTTTGTCGTTCTCGACCTTGTTCTCTAATTTTTTCACATTTATCAATACTTTGATAAACATTCCAATTCTTAATTAGAAACGTTTCCCCTTCTTTAATAAGCATTTCTAATTCTACAAATTTATTCAAAATTCTTTCTATTTTTTTATAAGATTTTCCCATAATCTTTGAAAAATTTTGAATTGTCATTGGATTATTTTCTCCAATTTCTAATCTTCCTTCATTATTACATTCAACTGCTAATGCAATTAACTGTATCCATACTCTAAAGTATGTGTCACCATATGGAAGTTTAAGAATAATTTGTATCTTCCTATTAGAAAAGATATTTGATTCAACTTTGAACCACTGGATATCATACATGTCACCTCCCTCCTAACTTTGCTGTTAATAACTAACTGAATCTTGTTCTTTTTTATTTAGATATTCGTCTAAGACTTGTACTCTAAATAAATACTTACCACCAACCTTAGAACATGGTATTTGTTTTTGTCTAACTAATTGATTAATTAACCAATATGATATTCCCAAATACTCTGCTGCTTCTTTCATTGTTAGGGTTGTTCTTTGTACTTTTTGTAGTTCCATTGTCATCACCTCCTTTTTTAAAATAATTATTGACATTTGTCTCATAATGTTATATATTATCGTTAACGATGTTCTGGTTGAATTATAATTGCTAACTTATAAAAATTCAAGATTTTTAAAGTTTTTTTGATATCACTTTATTTTTCAACTTTAGCATTTAAAATTGTTAACGAGGTGAAAATATTGATATTTCCATATTTCTTACTTGACTTTACAGATAAATATGAATATATAAGTACTAATTTTTTTAGAATTGAGTCTTTCGTTTATAGACCAAATGCAACACATAATTTTGAACCTGTATTAAATAGCGATAAATTTAAAACGCAAAGAGAATATTATTCTTATCTTTCAGAAAACAATATTTACAACATTGAAAATCGTTATGTTCAAGATATGCGTATATTTAAAGGAACTATTGGAAACTTTCTATTTGATTTTCTAAATACTAATTCAATTGATAAAATATATATAAAAAAATTAATATTTAGATATGGAATAGCTACTTTAAATAATCCCTTAGGAAAAAATTTTCATGAAGATTTTAATTTATTTTATAATGATCCTCGTACAAACAAATACGATGAAAGTATTGATATTGACTACTTTGATTCAAGAATAGATTTTGGAATTGAAGAAGTTATGAATTTATATATATTCTTACATAAGGTATTAAGAGATTTAATAAACTTTTCTTATAATATTATTGAAGAAAGTTATTTGAATGGATTATCTCCTTCTCAAAGATATTATATATTTCATAATTATTATAAAGAAGATGAAGATATTAAACTATCTGACTTTTTAACTGATGTAAGTTTTAACCAAAACATTAATTTTACAGAATATGACAACTCTATAAAGGAATCTTATTTCAGTTCTCCCGAGTCTTTAGCAAAATATCTTAAAAATGAATGCAAAAAAAATCATAATTTTCATATTAAAAATTATTTTTATTCCTTCAATTCTCTTTTAAGTGCATATTATTTCAGTGTTTTGTATTTTATAGAAAATAATATACCAATAAAAATATGCAAAAATTGTGGAAAATACTTTGTTCCAGAGAATAGAAATTCATCTATTTACTGTAATAGAATTTATAAAGATAAAAAAACATGCAAAGAAATTGGAGCCAATATTGCTTATAATGAAAAATTAAGAAAAGATGAAGTTAATGCTTTATACAGAAAAACATTATCAGCCAAAAAAATGTTAGCAAATAGAAACCCTGATATTCCTATGTATTTAGAAAAATATGAAAAATGGAAAGCTGAAGCTAATCAATTTAAACAAGATATAAAATCTGGTATAAAAACACAAGAAGAATTTAAAAAATGGATAGAAAATACAAAAAAATCTTATTAGGAGGATATAAACCTTAGTGGATGAAAATAAGTTCTTCAAAAATCATTATGAAGAATTTGAAATATTATTAAATTGGTTAAAGGAAGGTGAAAAATATGTTACATAAAATGAAATTACAAGAAGATCCATTTGAAAGAATTAAAAATGGAACAAAAACTGTAGAATTTAGATTATATGATGAAAAGAGAAGTAAAATAAAAATAGGTGATCAAATAGAATTTGCAAAATTACCTGATTTACAAGAAACTATCCTTGTAGATGTATTAGATTTATATAGAGAAGATACATTTGAAAACTTATTTAAAAAACTATTTACTGATGAAGATGAAATCAAGAGAAAAACTACATCAATGTATCAATACTATAGTCCTGAAGAAGAGCAACAGTATGGTGTTTTAGGAATAAAAATATCTTTAATAAAGTAAGCTAAGGAGCAGAATATGAGAAAATTAAATTTAATAGTTGTATTCAATAAAGATTTAAGTAAAGGACTTTTCTGTATTAGAGCTAAAGAACCTTACAAAGGAAAATATAACTTTGTTGGTGGTAAAGTTGAAGAAAATGAAACAAATGATGAAGCTGCATATAGAGAATTATTTGAAGAAACAGGAATTAGCCAAACTGATATTGAATTAGACCATTTTATGGATCTAAATTATTTTAAATACGAAAATAATTTACAAGTTTATTACGGAATTTTAAAACATGATGTAAATTTAGTTGAAGAAAAAAACAAATTAGAATGGGTAGAACTTAATGAAGAATTATTAAACAATAATAAATTCGGTGGAAATTATAATATTCCTCACATAATAACACAAATTAAAGTATTTTTGCAAAATGGATCAGGACTTGGAAAGTATTAAAATTATATAATTAGAAAGTAGGTGAAATATAAACATGAATAATATCGATTATTTAGATAAAGCACTTGAAGTAAAAATTGATAGACCTCTAGGTAGTAAACATCCTAAACATGGTTTTATTTATCCAATAAATTATGGATATGTACCAAATACAATAAGTGGTGATGGAGAAGAATTAGATTGTTATGTTCTTGGAATATACGAACCACTAGAAACATTTAAAGGAAAGTGTATTGCAATAATACATAGGTTAAATGATAATGACGATAAATTAATTATTGTACCTGAAAACAAATCTCTTTCTAATAATGAAATAAGAGTTCTAACAGAGTTTCAAGAACAATATTTTAAAAGTGAAATAATAAGAAGTTCAAACTATTTAGAATTTAGCAAAAATATTCCTGAATTATCTGTTACTAACTTAGAAAACAGTTTAAATTTCTATAAAACTGCTGAATTTAGAATAGAATATGATAGACCTGAAAATAAATTTGCATTTATAAGTTTAGGTGAAATACAATTTATGTTACAAGAAATTTCTAATACAGATAAATGGGATGTTGCCCCTCTTTCCTATCCTTTTGGAAATGGGATAAATTTTCAACTAGAAGTAGAAAATCTAGATGAAATATATAATAACTTCAAAAAATCAAATTATAAAATAACTTTTGATATTGAAGAAAATTGGTATAGGCAAGATAATAAATTATTAGGCAATAAAGAATTTTTAATACAAGATCCAGATGGATATTTGTTAAGATTTTCTGAAGATTTAGGAGAAAAAAAAATTTAATAATACATTCCCCTCCCACCCATAGGTATGCCTGAAAGGAGGTGAAAAAGGTAATGGCTGGGAGTATTGAAAAAAGAGGAAAGAATAGTTACAGACTAAGTTGCCTTGCTGGATATAACTTGCAAGGAAAACCTATTAAAAAAACTAAAACTGTTCATGGTACTAAAAAAGAAGCAGAAATAGAACTTGCTAAATTTGTTGCAGATGTTCAAAATGGTATGGTCATTGAAGGAAAATCTCTTAAATTTTCTGAATTTACTGAAATTTGGAAAAGAGATTATGGTTCAAAAGAACTTGCTCCTTCAACTTATAAAAGATATTGCAGAATGTTAGAAACAAGACTTCTACCCTACTTTGGACATTTCTATGTAAATAAAATAAAACCAACAGATATTATGCAATTCTATGATTTACTAAGTAAAGATACTCAATTGGTTAGAAAAAAAGATAATGATGGAAATAAAACTTTAAAACCATTATCAGGAAAAACTATATTAGAGCATCACAGACTTTTAAGAGCAATGCTTCATAAAGCTGTTTATTGGCAAGTAATAGTATCTAATCCTGCTGAACGTGTTCAACCACCTAAAGCTAAAAAGCCCAAAAGAAAATACTATGATGATGATCAATGCAAAATATTGTTAGAAAATTTAGAACAACTTGATGAAGAACAGATTAAATACAAAACAGCAATCATCTTAACAGTATTTACTGGTGTTAGACTTGGAGAGCTTATGGGACTTGAATGGAACGATATTGATTTCAGAAATGGAATTGTAAGTATAAATCGTTCTAGTCAATATCTAGCAGACACAGGAGTATTTACTAAAGTACCAAAAACAGAAAGTTCTATTAGAGAAGTCGCAATACCTGATTTTGTCATTTCTTTACTTGAGGAATATAAATTATGGTATGATGAACAAAAATCGCTATATGGCGAATTATGGATTGATTCTAATAGGTTATTTGTTCAAGCTGATGGCAAACCCATGCACCCTTCTACAATTAGCAAATGGTTTGTAAAATATATTGGACAAATTGGACTACCTGTAATTAACTTTCATGGGCTAAGACATACAAATGCTACATTACTTATAGCACAAAATATTGATGTAGCAGTAGTAGCAGCAAGACTAGGACATGCACAAATTACTACAACATTTAATTTCTATGTACATCCTATAATTGCACATAATAAAAAAGCAGGATTTGCATTAGAAAACTTGCTACTATCTAAAAATTAGCTAAATCTTTTTTCACTAAAGTCATAAACCTTTTTACGATGTAAAAAAGTAAAAGACTACTAAAAAATATTTTAGGTTTCCCATAGTCTTTTACTGTAATTTTATTAGAAATATCAACTGTTTTGGAGAATTTTTTCCCCAATTTTTCCCCAATTTGACATAAAAGTGCCTATTTTTAGCATTATTGTTAACTAATTGGAGAATATAAAAAATCGCTACAACTTAGATAGCTGTAACGATATAAGTTTGGTTGCGGGGGTAAGACTCGAACTTACGACCTTCGGGTTATGAGACCGCAAGTGCTGATATTGTTGAGTTTTGTAGATCTGTGTTATACTTTGTTAGAGTAAGTATATCTCTGATATTTGCTTTTGCTTAAATGTGTTAAAATGTGTGCAAAATTGACTAGTTTTGAATTAATTGTGACCAAATTGTGACAAGGAAACTGCTTATATTGCAAAGCAATTTACATAATTTGAAAATATAATATGATTTTTCCTTATTATTTTAATATATTACATATAGTTTTTATTATCTATTAAGTACATTATTTAAGGAAGTGACAGACTGTGAGTCTTTATGATTTTTTAGATTCTATCGATTTAACTCTCGAAAAAAATTTAAAATCCTATGATAATTCATTTATTGATAAATTTATTGATGAATTGAAATTTATGTTAATGATAATATAAGAATGTACAAAAAATCAAATTTAAAAATGTACACTTTTGTGCATCAATAAATTTGAAAAATTGTACATTTTTGTATTGACATTAACACTTAAATTATACAACTACTATTCTTATATCATGTTTTATGTAAAACATCAATAGATTCAATTCAAAATTTTTATAAACTTGCTTATCTCATTGTTTGAATTTTGTTTCTCTATTTCTTTTAAAACTTGTTTAACAATGCCTAATTCCGTCCTAACTGTGACCAAAGTGTAACGTTTTCACTGGAAAATGCAAGAAAAAAGCACCTGCCAAACTCTAGCAAATGCTTCCTTTTATTGTCTTTACAGAATCTAGTATTAAATCATTGGTATCCGAGTATAAGCTATAATCATCCATCACATCACTCAATAATATTCATCATACTCCTCAATTTTCTCCATACAAAATATCTTTTAGCTTTTTACATTATTTATTTTTTCATTTACAATATCACTAGAGTTACGTTCTCTTTGTACAAAATCAATAAACTAGGTAATATATTTTCTTTTCTACTTTTCAATTGGCAATAATGTTGACAATCTTTCATAAGCACTTAACCCATTTTGAATTTTTTCATTTTTGTTTTTAGTATATTCAGTATAACTTCCTGTAGGGTTCGTTGCAATTTTAACTAATTCTTGATAATTATTATAAAAATCAAGTAGTGCATTATATAAATCTTTTTCTACTAAAGGCTTATTTTCTAATTCTTTTACTTGTCTTTTTATATCCTCTGCCTTTTTATTTATGTCATCTATTTCTTGGCTTTTATCTATAAATAATTCATATAAGGATGTATTAAAATCAGAATTAAATTCGTATTTATTATATGTTGTTTTATATTCTTTATAGTATCCTTGCTTAATTGTATATTTATTTGTCTTTTCATCACTTTTTTCATATATAGTATTATACCAAACATCAGCAGTTAAATTTGCTAGTGTTTCACAATCCGCACTTGACCCAAGTATTTGAATTGATAATAGATTTATTTTACTATTGTACTTATTTTCACTGTATATATAAAAACTGCTTAAAACAATTATAATAGTTATGAGAGATACAATTGCTACAATTACAACTTTTTTATGTTCTCTAAATTTTAATCCATACCTTTTTAGTGAATATGCACAATTAGGACATTTTGCTGCTTTATCTGATACTTCTTTTCCACATTCTGGACATTTTACCAACATATTATTCTCCTTCTTTTATTTATTTTTCAAATTTTAGATTTGTTATTTTTATTTCATTTCTAGTAGGCTCTATATTGTCAGATAAATTTTTTAATTCATAATAATAATCTTCTTCACTCGACCATTCATAATTTGGTTTTAAAGCTGATACAGTATTATATATATCGGCAATTCCTATATTTATATTGTTTTCCCCAATTGTTTTTCCACTTTCATCTTTAAAATAAACTGTAATTGTTAATTGACTAATAGATTTATCTCCGTTATTTTTTACTTTTATTCCAGATAATCCCCAAACCTTATTATTATAATATGTATCAAATTCGTCAACAACTGCACTTTCTAACACCAAATTATCATTAATATAATTTACTTTCTCTTGTGTAGTTGAGTTATTTCCACTATTGCTTATACCACTACTCAAAGTATTCTGTAAATTTGCCACTGTTTCATTTACATTCTTTTTAGCTTGTGTAATTCTTATTTGTCTTAAAATAAAATATCCAGCAACTATTATTATAATTGCTAATATCATTCCTATAATAATGGAAGAATAATATACTAACTAAACAGATTGCCATTTTACAATTTTTCACAGAAAAATTCCTCTTTATATTTATTATCTCTAATAAGTATAAAGAGGAAAATTTTCTATTCCTAAGCAATTTTTAATTCTAGGCGTAATTTATCAGCAATCATTGCTATAAACTCTGAATTTGTTGGTTTTCCTTTAGCAGCTGAAATTGTATATCCAAATATTTTTTCCACTGTTTTTTGATCTCCACGTCCCCAAGCTACTTCTATTGCGTGACGTATTGCACGTTCTACGCGACTTGGAGTTGTGTTAAATTTGCTAGCAATTTGAGGATATAAACTTTTTGTTATTTGATTTATAACATCTATATCTTTTATTACCATCATTATTGCCTCACGTAAATATTGATATCCTTTTATATGTGCAGGTACTCCTACTTCATGAATCAAGTTTGTTACTAAAGCTTCTAAATTTTGATCACTTCCTACTTTTGCAGGATCAACATCTATATACATTTTTTTACTATCTCTTGTTACAAAAGTATCTTTTTGTGGTTCTGGTTTATAAAATTTTATTTCTCTGATTCTTTTTATTAATAGCTCAATATCAAATGGTTTTACCACATAATATTCTGCTCCTAATGAAATTGCTCTTTGCGTTATTTTATCTTGTCCAACTGCTGAAAGCATTATTATTGTTGGTTGATCTGGATTAGCATTCTTATTTAATTTTTCTAATACCCCTAATCCATCTAAATGTGGCATTATTACATCTAATAAAACTATTTCTGGTTTTATTGTTGATATTAAATTTACTGCCTCATTTCCATCTTTAGCAATTCCTATAACTTCCATATCTTCTTGATCATTTATATAATTTGATAATGTATATGCAAAGTCTTGGTTGTCATCTGCAATTAATACTGAAATTTTTTCTTTCATATTTCCCCTCCTAAAATTTCAATTGTAAATTTTTTACAATTGAATTATATTACTTTAGGGTATATTTTTCAATGTTTTTTGGAATTTTTTTCCATTCATTTTATGAAAGTGCCAAAATCATATACATTTCGTTATGTATTTTTTACATAACTCTTTATATTCTATTATTTTTACTTTTTTTGTATTAAAATCTTCTATTAATTTTTCTTTTTTATCATTTTCCATTTCTATTTTACATATGATTTTTTCTTCAAATGTTGATTCTATTATATTTATTTTGTTATTTCTACAATAATATTTAAAATTGTCTAGTTCACTATAATCTACTATTACTTCTAGTTGACTTCCCAATCTTTTTTCTATTTTTATACTTTTTTCTATTGCCAGTGTCAAACTATCTGAATAGGCTCTTACAAGTCCACCTGTTCCAAGTAATATTCCGCCAAAATATCTTGTTACAACTATTAGCACATTTACATATCCATTTTTTTGCAATATATTAAGCATTGGCGCTCCTGCTGTTCCTGATGGTTCACCATCATCACTAAATCTTTCTATAATTTGTCCGTCTTCAATTACTCTATATGCTATACAATTGTGGCGTGCATCAAAATATTTTTTTCTTGTTTCTTTTATTATTTTTTCCGCTTCTTCTATGTTTTCTATGTAAAATAAATTTGCAATAAATTTTGATTTTTTCTCTACTATTTCAGCTTGTACATTTTCTTTTATTGTAAAAAATCCTTTAACTATGTCTGACACTATTAGCTCATCTCCTCTTTAATAAATCTATCCTAAAAATTAAATTTTGGCAATGTATTATAAATTTAACATAGCCAAAATCATATTATTAACCATTATTCTATTTTTTCACTACTAGCATTTTTTCCAGCCACAAATCCTGTGGAATATGCAATTTGTAAATTAAATCCACCTGTGTAACTATCTACATCTATTATTTCTCCTGCGAAATATAAATTTTTTACTAATTTGGATTCCATAGTTTTAGGATCTATTTCACTTATTTTTATTCCTCCACTTGTTACTATTGCTTCATCTATTGTTCTTGTTCCTTTTATCTTTAGTTTAAAATCTTTTAAAATCTTTACTAATGTTTTTCTTTCTTCTTTGGTTATTTCATTAACTTTTTTATCTGCTGATATTCCACTTTGCTCTACTATTACTGGAATTAATTTTTGAGGTAACAACTTGTCTAAACTATTTTTAAATTGCTTATTTTTTAGTTCTTCAAAATCCCTTAATATTCTAGCTTCTAATTTTTTCTCTGATAATGCTGGTTTAAAGTCTATACTTAGTTCTACTATTTTATTTTTACATTTTTCTTCAATGTTCTTATATCTTACTAGATGTGCTGAACTACTTAATATTGTAGGTCCAGATACACCAAAATGTGTAAATAACATTTCACCAAAATCATCATATAATAGCTTGTTTTTTTCTAAATCAGTAATTTTTATTGCAATATTTCTTAAGCTTAATCCTTGTAATTCTTTGCAGATATCTTTTTCATATATTTCTAGTGGTACTAATGATGGTTTTATTTTTGTAATTGTGTGTCCAAACTTTTCGACTAATTTATATCCATCTCCTGTTGAACCTGTTAATGGATAGCTTTTTCCTCCTGTGGCAAGTATTACAGAATCTGCTAATATTGTTTCATTTTCTGTTTTTATTCCAATTACTTCATATTTTTTAGATTGCTTTTTTGACTTCTTAACATTTTCTTCATTAATTTTTTTAGCTTGTTCTTCATAATTTTCATTTACTAATATTTCTTTGACTCTTGTATTATATAAAACTTCTACATTATTTTCTTTTAATTTTTTAGTAAAGCATTTTAATACATCTTGGGAATGATCTGTTACTGGAAATATTCTGTTTCCTCTTTCTTCTTTTACTTGCAATCCTTCTTTATTTAGAAATTTGATTATATCTTCATTGGTAAATTGTTGATAACAACTATATAAAAATCTTCCATTTCCTGGTGTGTTTTTTATAAAGTCTTCAATAGGCAAAGAAGAGGTTATATTACACCTCCCTTTGCCTGTTATCAATAGTTTACGACCTAGAGATTGCATTTTTTCTATCACTATAACTTTGTTTTCTTTGTTCTGACTTGCTTCTATTGCTGCCATCATCCCCGCAGGTCCTCCACCTATTACTATTATTTTCATATATCGGCCTTTCTAACTATGTTTTATTTTGTTTCTTTTTTGGTACTATTACTTTTTTTAGTTTTATTTGTTGTTTCTTTTTTATCTGTTTTACTACTTTTACTTGTTTTTTTAGTTGTTGTTTTCTTTGTGTCTTTTTGAGTTGATTTTCCTTTTTTTGTACTTGTAGTTCCACTTTTTTTAATATCTTTTTTTGTGTTATTTTTTTCTTTTGACTCTTTACTACTTACTTCTTTTTCTTTATTTGCTCGTGTTTCATTTTTTTCTTGCTTTTTCTTTTCTTCTTCAGCAACTTCATCAGGATCATCATCATTTAAATATCCTTTATGATGTGTTTGAGCCTCTCTTATATATTTATCTAACTCATCTTCTGTATTTTCTTCTTCAATAGTTTCTTCTTTTATATCTTCTTCACTTGTTTCATTTACTTTTGTTTCCACATCTTCAACTGCTTTATTTTCTTTTTTATTTTGTTCTTCTATTTCTGGCATTAACCATTCAATTCCATCATCTTCACTTAATTTTTCTTCTTTTGTTTCTTTTGATGTAGTTGGTTCTATCTTATTTTTTTCTTCAAACTTTTTACTTGAATCATCTTCAAGTGAAATATCTAAGTCATTTGTATTATCCACAATTGTTTCATTTTCTGTTGATAATTCCTCATCAGGTGTATCTTCAACCATCTTAAATAAGTCCACATATTCTGAATTTGATTTTTTAGTTTCTACTTTTTTATTGTTTATTTCTTTTTTGGCTTGTTTTTGTTTTTCCTTTTTTAATTTTTCAGCTTTTCGTTCTTCTTTTCTCGCTGACATTCCTCCAAATATTAATATTCCAGCTATTACTATAATTAATATTAATAAAATAACTACAACTAACATATTTTTTCCTCCTCGTATATTTTTCTCAAATAATTTTTACTATATATTAAATTTTAATTTATCTTAATTATTTTCCATAAATTCTATTGCTTTTAGTATGCCCAATTTACCATATTCGTATGTAAGACCGCCTTGCATATATGCTATATATGGTTCTCTTATTGGTCCATCACAGCTAAGTTCTATTGTTGAGCCTTGTGTAAATGTTCCTGCTGCCATTATTACTTTGTCTTCATATCCTCCCATATCTCCTGGGTATGGTAAAACATTTGAATCTATTGGTGAACCTTTTTGAATTCCTTGACAAAATTTAATTAATTTTTCTTCTGTTCCTAATATTAATGTTTGAACTATATCTGCTCTTTTTGCATTTGATTTTGGTTCTACATTATATCCTAGTTTTTCTAACATTTTACTTGCAAATATTGCAGTTTTCACACTACTTCTAACTACTGATGGTGCAAAAAATAGTCCTTTTAATAATAATGAATTTTGATTTAATGATGGACCTATTTCTTTTCCTATTCCTGGTGATGTTAATCTTTCTGCACATAATTCAACCAAATCTTTTCTTCCTACTATATATGCTCCAGATGTTGCAATTCCTGCTCCTAAGTTTTTCATAAGTGAACCAACTGCTATATCTGCACCTGCTTCTATTGGCTCTTTTTCTTCTACAAATTCCCCATAACAATTATCTACCATAATTATTACTTCATCATTTACTTTTCGAATTTCTTTTATTATTTTTTCAATTTTTTCTATATTTATACTTTCCCTTGTAGAATATCCTCTAGATTTTTGAATTTCTACTAATTTTACATCTTTTTTAGCTAATCTATTTTTTATTTTTTCTACATCAAATTCATTATTTACTAGATTTATTTGTTCATATTTTATACCAAATGATTTTAATGAGCTATTACTATTTTCTGAACTTATTCCAATTACTGTCTGTAATGTGTCATATGGTTCTCCCGAAATACTTAACATTGTATCACCTGGACGTAATAATCCAAATAATGTAACTGTTAATGCATGCGTTCCTGATATTAATTGTGTTCTTACTAATGCATCTTCTGCTTTAAATACTTTTGCATAAATTTCTTCTATTTTATTTCTTCCAGGTTCATCAATTCCATAACCTGTTGAAGAATTCATATGTGCTTCTTGCAAATCACATTCTTGGAATGCATCTAATACTTTTTTACTATTTTTTTCACATAATTTGTCTAACTCTTTAAATTGTGGTTCTAATTCTTTTTCTACTTCTTCTGATAATTTTTCTAAATCTTTTTGTATCATCCATTCTCCCTCCAATTTTAACAACTACATTTTACTACAATAAACTACTTTTTTCAAGCCAAACTACTAACAATTAAGGTTATACTATTATTTAATAAATCAAGAATTCAAATAGTATCTGAAATTATAAATTTTCGTATATAAATGATTATGGCACTTAATAATTGCAAACAAATGTTTTATAACTATATATAATTATAAAAGGATGTGAAATTATGGAAGAAAATAAATTAGCAACTCGAAACGAATTAGCTATTGAAGATATCAAAAATTTAATTTATATGATAAGAGGAAAGCAAGTAATGATAGATAATGCTGTAGCAAATATATATCATTGTGAGACCAAATATTTAAATCGTGTAGTAAAAAGAAATATAGAAAGATTCCCAGAAGAATTTTGTTTTCAATTAACTGAAAATGAGTTTGAAGTTTTAAGGTGCCAATTTGTCACCTTAAACAAAAACGGAAGAGGACAACATAGAAAATATTTGCCATATGTATTTACGGAACAGGGTATTGCAATGTTATCTGCTTTATTAAAAAGTGATGTAGCAGTACGTGTTAGTATAAATATTATGAAAGCATTTATTGAAATGCGAAAATTTTTAATGATTAATGGACAAATATTTGAAAGACTGTCAAGCGTAGAAAATAAGTTATTAGAACATGATAAAAAAATTGATAAAGTTTTTAATAGTCTTCAATTAGAAGAGAATATAAAACAAAGAATATTTTTTGATGGTCAAATATATGATGCATATAGCTTAATAATTGATATTATAAAAAAAGCAAAGAAAAAAATTTTAATAATAGATAATTATATAGATGATAGTGTCTTAAAAATGCTAACAAAAAAGAATAACAACGTTGAAGTTGTAATATTAACTTCTGATAAAAGTAATATACAAAAAATTGATATTCAAAAATTTAATAAAGAATATCCTTTATTGAAAATTGGTAAAACAAATAAATTTCATGATAGGTTTATTATAATAGATAATAAAGAAATGTATCATTTAGGAGCATCCATAAAGGACTTAGGAAAAAAGTGCTTTGGAATTAATAAAATTGAAGATTTAGACATTATTAAAAAAATTCTTGATTATAAAACTAAAAGAGATAGGAATTTATAAATTTCCTACCTCTTTTATCTAACAATATTAATGTAATCTACTTAATTATAATATATATTTTTTAATTAAGAATACACCACCTGCTAATGTTACTAATACAATTCCACCTAATGTAAAATATGTTCTAGCAGCACCTGTGCTTACTGATAACATTACTGGAGCATCATCTATATCATCTTCTCCTGGTTTTTTGTTATCTGGAGTTGAATCTTTATCTGGTATATTATAATCATTGTAATCTTTAGATATTTCTGCTGTATTTACTTTTAATCCCATATTATCTGCATTATTAATCCATGTTAACACTACTTCTACATCTGCATATTCTCCTGGTTGTAATAATGTATTTGCTAATGCATCTGTTGTAATTATATTATCACTTACTTGCGTCCATTGTGAATTATCTTCTGCTAAGAATTTTAATCCTTCTGGTATATAATCTTTTACTTCTTTTGCATATCCTGCAATTTCACCTTCATTTATTACACGGATTGAATATCTAAATTTAACTGTTACATCATTTATATGTTTTCTATGTAAATCTACTTTTACAATTTCTTCTGGATCATCATATGGTTGATGTCCTGTTTCTGTAATTGTTGTTCCATTTTTGTCTGTTACTATTGCTTGTGTTACCCATTTTCTTAATGCTAAATCAAATGTTTTTACTATTACCTTTTCAAAGTCATCATCATCTTGTTGTCCTGGTACATAGTCACCTTTTTCATTATCTTTATATCCTGGTAAATCACTGTCTGATGGCAATTTTACATTTCCTGGTTGTGAATCTCTATCTGTAACATTGTTTTTATTTTCATCTTTATATTCTGTTATATCTGCTATATTTGTGATATTTTCACTTGTTTTTGCATTTTCAGATACTTTACACATAATTGGAACTTCTACATAAGATAATACATATTTTCCATTTTCATCTTTTTCTGCATTTTTAACTAAACTATTTTCTAAATATTTAGTTGTAACTGTTCTTCCATCATCTGAAACTGTCCATCCATATTTTTTGTTGTAATCATTATCAACAAATTCTAAATATGGAGGTAAGTGATCTTTTATTTCTGTTGCATATCCGCTGATGTCGCCTTCATTATATACTCTTAACATATATACAACCATATCATTTTGTTTTACTAATACAGGTTCTTTTGTATGGTTATATATTGCTGTTGTTATTAATTTTCCATTTTCATCATTTGTATTTAATTTTGATGTATCTACAACTGGTGCTCTTTTATATGAACCATCTGCATTTTTCAAATATTCATCATTGTCAATTTGTCCATCTTCACTTACTGCTATTATGAATTTTCTTAATGCTAAGTCAAATGATTTTAAAATTATATTATCATAATCTTCGTCATCTTCGTATTTTTTCCAAATATCAGGATCTGAGTCTCTATCATCAACATCATTTCCATCTTTATCTGAATCTTTTGAAATACATGCTTCATTTCTTATTACTGTTCCTAAATCATCTGATGTTACTTTAAATTTGACTGATATTTCTTTATAATATAAATCATTTTCAGTTTTTGTTCCATCATTATTTCCAAATGCCTTAATTACGTTTCCGCCAACTGTTGTTTCATTTTCTTTTGATAAGTATGCTGTAGATATTTGTGTTATTTTATCTTTACTGTCATTATATTTAAAATTACTCCATAAGTATTTTTGGTTGAATTCTATTGCTGATTTTTCTTCATCTGTTAATGTTGAATCAGTTTTTAATTCTTCCCCTTCTTTTTCTGACCATAAGAATTCTAATCCCTCTGGAACATCTTCTGTTATTTCTGATGCATATCCATCTATTGTTCCTTCATTATATATTCTAAATGTATATGTTACTATGTCACCTTTTTTAACTCCAACAGGTTGTTTATTTAATGTGTAATCAGCTGTTGTAATTAATTTTCCGTCTGCTCCTATTGTGTTTAATTTACTAACATCTACTTTTTCAATTCTTTCTGGTACATTTTGATTATTTACTGATGTAATTCTTTTTATTAATTTTAAGTCAAAAGATTCTGGCATTAAAATTAATTTTTCAAAGTCATCATCATCTTGTTGTCCTTTATAATAATAATCTTTATCTGTTAAGTCTTCTTTATTTCCGTTTCCTGTGTAATCTGACATATTGTCTTTGTTTACATCTGGTTTTGTTGATGGTTCTGAATCTCTATCAGCACCTGTTTGATTTGTTATTGTTACATTTGTTTCACCATTTATTTCTTCTGAAATATAAGCAACATTTGTTAATACTTTACTATTTGTCATATCTGGTTTAGCTTCAACTGTACATTCAATTTCAATAGTTTCTGAAGCTAAGTTTCCAGTTGTATATCCTGCTAAATTATCTGTATTTCCTGATTTTCTTACTAAGTTTAATGTATTTGTAGATTCATTATAAGAACCTAAATCAAAATTTCCACTAATTATTTGACTAAATTTTAATCCAGTTGGTAATTGATCTACTACTTTTGTAGCACGTCCTGCTGCTTCTCCTTCATTATATATAGTAAGTTTATATGTAACTTTATCTCCTGTTTTTACTATTACTGGGTCTTTTTTATGTTTGTATGTAGCTGTTGTTCCTGCCACTAAAGTTGACTCATCAATATTTGGTACCCTTGAATTTGCTCCTGTTAATTCAACACCATTTAATTTTGTTATATATTTTCTTAATGCTAAGTCAAATGTTTTTTCATTTGGTTTTACTGTTAATGTTGTTTCATCTGATTCTGGTGTTTTTGATGGTATCATTACAGGTTGTTCTTGATTATTTTTTGTTGAAGCCCATAATGTTAATTTTGTATTATTATAATTTATTTTTATTGAAACAGAAAGACTTGTTATACTATCTTTTGGTACTGATATATAGAAATCTTGTCCAACTAAATCTTTTACAGTTTTATTTTGAGTAACTTCTGCTTTATTACTATCTAATAATTTATAATTACTCATTGTTGTGTCACCATTTTTTACTACAAAGTCTATTGTATATGGTGTTGAATTTCCTTTTGTTTTTGAAATATTAATTGGTCCTACTATATAATTTGATCCTGATACTTCATAATTTAATGTTTTAGTTTCAACTTTTGCAGGAGCACCTGATGTTGTTGCTGAATTTGTATAGTTATTTGCGTTCTTTATAGCTGTTTGAATTAAATAATTATATAATATTTCAGCTTGTTCTTGTCTTTGTCTTCCTTCTTGAGTTCCTAAATTATAATCTCCTAAACTCTTATATGTTACTCCATCTGTTGTGTAATTTAACCAACCTGTATTTTGTGTTTTATCATATTTCCCATTTTCTTCACCATAATTTGTAAAATACCATATTGCTGCTTGTTGAACTGCTGATATATCATCTTTTGTTAAAAATACATCATATGCTTCTGACATTATTCCTGCTTCAGCCAAATAGTTTGTTTTAGTTGTATTATCTGTTTCGTTATCAACTAAATATAGCATATCTGCTAAAGCTAATAATGCATCATATTTACTTACTGTTGTACTTCCACTTGTTACATTTCCTTCTACAATGCTTTTTAGAGTTTCATTTTGTGCTTTTATTTGATCTCTTTCAGTTTTCATGTCGAAAAATACATTGTATTCTGCACGTTTATGTGTATTACTAAATCCTACACCAGCTTTTACACAATATATGTTTTTACTTCCATTTGCTTTTTCTTGTGCGTTATCATCTGCACTTGTATACTCTAAAATGTTCCATATTTTTGCTGCATTTCCTGTTGAGCCATTTGTATTTGGATCTCCTATTGCATATCCAAAGTTAGGTGTATCATTTTTTCTTAATTCTGTAATACCCAAATACAAAGGTGTAGTTGCTGTTGCTGCTTGTACACTTGGTGCTAACATTCCTAATAAAAGTGTAATGACTAAAATCACTACTGAAAATAAGATTCCCTTCTGTCTCATTTTTTTCTCTCCTTTACATATTAAAATATAATCTTACTGTCTATATTTTACTATATTTTTATTGTTAGTCAATAGGCTGATTTTTATATGTTTTAACATGTTTTTCCATACGCTCTAATTGCCTACGGATATAGCTTTTTAAAACTTTCTATTTTTGATCACCCTCACATTACAATTATATTACATTTTCGTCACAAAATCAACATTTTATGTGAATTTAATCGTAGTTTTTGTAATTCCCTAAGCTTTACTTTGTTACATATTCTTTAGTTTTTTTTCATATAAATTAAATGGTGATATTATGTCTTTTAGAAAATTTATAAAAAAATTAGTATTATTCTTTTTTGTTGTATTTTTTATTAATTACTTCTATTTTAATAATAATTTTGTTTTAGGAAATGATTTGAGTATTAATGCACGTTCATATGTAGTATTAGATAGAAAAAGTAAAAAAGTTTTAATTGGTAAAAATGAGTATACAAAAGCTAAAATGGCTTCTACAACTAAAATTATGACTGCTACAATAATTTTAGAAAATTGTAACTTAGATGATATTGTTACAATCTCAAAAAAATCAGCAAATACAGGTGGTTCTCGTTTAGGTTTAAAAACTAATGATAAAATTAGTGTTTTGAATTTATTATATGGATTACTTCTTTGTTCTGGCAATGATGCTGCTGTTGCCCTTGCTGAATATTGTTCAGGTTCTATTCCTGAATTTTGCAATTTGATGAATCAAAAAGCTATTGAATTAGGATTGACTAATTCACATTTCGAAACTCCTCATGGCTTAGATTCAGATGGTCATTATACAACAGCATATGAACTTGCATTAATCACAGATTATGCACTAAAAAACAGTACCTTTGTAAAAATAGTTAATACTAAAAATCATACTATACAAATTAATAATTATCCTAAAAATTTGTCTAATACTAATGAATTGTTAGGTGTACTAGATGGCGTATATGGTGTAAAAACTGGATTTACAAATGGTGCTAATAGATGTTTAGTAACTGCTTGTAAAAGAAATGATATGGATTTAATTTGTATTGTATTGGGTTGTGATACAAAAAAGTTTAGAGGTCAAGATAGTACAAAACTTATAAATTACTGTTTTGACAATTTTGAATATGTTAACATTAGAAATTTATTAACCCATAAACTTAATGATTGGAAAAATGATAATAAAAACTATTTTAATATAATAAAAGGTGTTTCTACTAAATTAGATATAAAATTTTCTGATCCGTCTTCTGATGTTATTCCTATAAAAAAAGATGAAATTAACAATATTAATGTTAGATTTTCGATTAACAAAAATTTAGCTGCCCCTATTACTGTTGACAATATTATTGGAAATTATGAGATCTTTTCTTCTACTAATACGATTTACAGTGGTGATATTATTTCAAATAATGCTATAGATAAGAAAAATATAAAATATTACTTGTTTGATTTTCTTAAAAATTATTCTAATACTCTTAATTCTTGTTTAGAATTTTAAAATATGTTTATGTTATTTTTTATTTCAAACTGATAAAATTAACATGTATTATAAATTTAAAAGCTATAAAAACATATTATTATACATTTTTATAGCTTTTTTATTATTTTACGTTTTCTTTTATGTAGTCAACTACATCTCCAACTGTTACAACTTTTTCAGCATCACTATCTGGAATTTCTATATCAAATTCTTCTTCTAATGCCATAACTAATTCAACTATATCTAATGAATCAGCTCCTAAATCATCTATGAAAGATGCTTCCATTGTAACAGCGCTTTCTGAAACGCCTAATTGTTCAACAATAATTCCTTTTACTTTTTCTAAAACTTCTTCTGAACTCATAATCTTTGAGTTCACCTCCTCTCAAGTTTGCAAATGATATATTTGATATTTCATTTATATTATATGTTTGTGTTTTTGTCAAGTCAAATTCAAATATTTTCATAATTTTATACTACTAGGTCAGCTAACCATAAAATTAACTATTTTTTCTTTGTTTTTCAAATTCTTCTATCATTTTATCAACTGCTTTATTTTCAACAAATTTCTCTGCTTGTATTATAGTATATTCAAATAATATTGCATCACTACTGCCATGCGCTTTTACTACTGGTTTTTTTACTCCTAAAAATAAAGCTCCACCATATGACTTATAATCCATAGCTTTTGATAATGATTTTATTGGTTTTTTTGCTATTAAATATGAAATTTTAGCAAATAAATTTTGTGTAAAACTTTCTACTAAACTTTTCTTTACAAATTTTCCTAGTCCTTCTGTTGTTTTTAAAAATACATTTCCTGTAAATCCATCAGTTACAATAGCATCTATTTTTCCTGAAAATGCATCTCTTCCCTCAACATTTCCTACAAAATTAATTCCTAGTTCTTTTGATTTTTCTTTTAATAAATTATAACTTTCTCTTACTAATTCATTTCCTTTTGTTTCTTCTGTTCCTATATTTAATAATCCTATTGCTGGACTTTCAATTCCAAATGTGTTTTTTAAATAAATACTAGACATTTGTGCAAATTGTAATAAATTTATTGGCTTGCAATTTGTATTTGAACCTGCATCTATTAAAAGTAATTGACTTTTATAAGCTGGTAATATTCCTGCCAATGCTGGTCTATCTATTCCTTTTATTCTTCCAACAATTAAAGTAGCACCTGTTAATAATGCTCCTGAATTACCTGCTGAAATAAATACATCTCCTTCATCTTGTTTTAACATATTAAATCCTACAACCATTGAAGAATCTTTTTTATGTCTTATTGCAACTGTTGGCTGATCTTCCATTTCTATTGTTTCTGTTGCATTATGTATTTTTAGTCTATCTGAAATTTCTTCTATTTCTTTTCCATAGAATTCTTTTACTTTTTTTCTTATTACTTCTTCTTTTCCTACTAATACTATTTCTGCTTTTACTTTATTTACAGCATTAACTGCTCCTTTTATATTTGCATCTGGTGCATTATCTCCACCCATTGCATCTAATATAATTCTCATTTTGTTTCCCCCATTTTTTTGTCTTATTTCATTTTATTTGTAATATGTTTATTTTATTATTCTTTTATAAAAAAAGCAAGTATTTTAGCATAAAAAATAACAAGAGTCGAAACTCTTGTTATTTTTGAATATTTATTATTCAATTATATCAGCTACAACTCCTGAACCAACTGTTCTACCACCTTCACGAATAGCGAATCTTAATCCTTTTTCGATAGCGATAGGTGTAATTAATTCGATTGTCATTGATACGTTATCTCCAGGCATAACCATTTCTGTTCCAGCAGGTAATTCAATAACACCTGTAACGTCTGTTGTTCTGAAATAGAATTGTGGTCTATATCCATTGAAGAATGGTGTATGACGTCCACCTTCTTCTTTAGTTAATACGTAAACTTCTGAAGTGAATTTTGTATGTGGATGAATTGTTCCTGGTTTACAGATAACTTGTCCTCTTTCGATTTCTTTTCTATCAATACCACGTAATAGAACACCGATATTGTCACCAGCTTCTGCTTGGTCTAATAGTTTTCTGAACATTTCAACACCTGTTACAACAGTTTTCTTTCTTTCTGTTGTTAAACCAATGATTTCAACTTCGTCTTGTAATTTAACTTCTCCTCTTTCTACTCTACCTGTAGCAACTGTACCACGACCTGTGATTGTGAATACGTCTTCTACTGGCATTAAGAATGGTTGGTCAATTGGTCTTTCTGGTGTTGGGATATAGCTATCTACTGCATCCATTAATTCTTTAATTGGTGCATAAACAGGATCATTAGGATCTGTTGATGTAGATTCTAGAACATTTAATGAAGATCCTTTTATAATTGGAATTTCATCTCCTGGGAAACCATATTCTGATAATAAGTCTCTAACTTCCATTTCTACTAATTCTAATAATTCTGGATCATCAACCATATCACATTTGTTTAAATATACTACAATATATTTAACACCAACTTGTCTAGCAAGTAAGATATGTTCTCTTGTTTGAGGCATTGGTCCATCAGCTGCAGAAACAACTAATATAGCACCAT
>OJME01000647.1_pt1 | contig 30953 bp, 39 predicted proteins | sample 1597151 | NCBI WGS metagenome assembly OJME01 (sample SAMEA2452118, study PRJEB22498) | human gut metagenome | biome: human feces; feature: human gut; material: feces | place: Australia | collected 2012
AATGGCGGCTTAGCCACCCTTTTTTTCTAGTGTCCTTGACAAAGGGTCCACTTTATTATCTTTTACAACTCTATAATTTTCTTTGATATATTTTATAAATATTTTTTTAAATTTTTAAACTTTTATTTATTTCATCATAAGTAATTACTAAAGGCGCAACATTCTTATGACATGATCACCAATTTTTATAAATAACACACCATCTTCAACACATTTATCTATTATCTCATGTGCATTTATATTTAATTCAATGCCTATCATAAGACCTTTTCCTCTTACTTCTACTACTTTATCACTGTTTAAATTTTTAATATAGTCTTTTATATATTTTCCTTTAGCTTCAACTTCTTCATAAAATCCTGGTGATTCTAATTCATCAATCACAACTGATGCAGCTGTCATAGCCAATATATTGCCTCCAAAAGTTGAACCATGATCACCTGGACTTAATACCTCACTTGTTTTTTCATTAGTTAAAACTCCACTTACAGAAATTCCTGCACCTATTCCTTTAGCTATGGTTACTATATCTGGATGTAAATCATAATGATTATATGCAAATAATCTTCTTCTAATACGTAAACTCCACCTTCACCTTGAGTAGTTTCCATTAAAATAGCACATATACTTTCATCATTAATAGCTTTTTTAAAATCCTCTATATCATTTTTTTCTGTATACTTAAAACATTCTAGCAATGGATAAAAATATTTATGATATTTATATACACCAGTTGCCATCAAAGCCATCATTATTCTTCCATGAAATGAGTTTTTCAAACTTAAAATAGTTCATCTATGTTGTCTGTATTTTTGTGAACTATATTTTCTAGCAATTTTTATATCAAGCTCTACAGCTTCTTAACCAGAATTTATAAAAAATATCTTATCCATTTTACTAGCTTTGATTAATTTTTCTCCTGCATCAATCATAACTTGTGAAAAAAACAAGTTTGATGTATGAGTTATTTTAGAAGTTTGTTTTTGCAAAGCTTCAACTAACTTAGGATGATTATATCCTAAGGATAATGCTCCATATCCACTTGTAAAATCAATATATTTTTTCCATCTAAATCTACTACTGTAGAACCTTGACCACTATCTATTACTATAGGTGTTTGAGCATAAGTATTCATAAAATATTTATACCATTTTTCCTTTGCTTTTTGTGCACTATCTAACATTATTATTCCCCCAGAAATAGTTCCATCTTCAAATAAAGTGTATATTTCTTCTTTTTTTATTTCTGAAATTAAACTTTCATCAATACTAGGTTCTTTTAACAATCCAGGAACATCTGTCAAAAGTATTAATTTTTCAGCTTTTAATTCCTTTGCTATGGCTGATGCAGCTAAATCACCATTCACATTATAGGAATGGCCTTCCTCATCTACTCCCACAGTCGCTATTACAGATATATATCCATTTTTCAAGCAATCATTTATCACATTCGAATTTACTTTTTTATTTTTCCCACATATCCTGTAGCTCCAATTATTCCAACTTTCATTTTTTCCATATTCCATCCCCCTTTTTAATAAAATTCAATTCGCTTAATCCACTGCATGTACGATACAATTCATCTCTCCAACAACTTCGTACGTTGCTCAAATTAAAAAAGCCTCTTAGTAAAATACTAAGAGGCGAATATCCTCGATACCACTCTGATTTGTCCACTCTGTCTTTTAAGGCAAGATTACCTACTATCATACTTATTATTTTCAAATAGTATCCTCCAAAGTTCTATTCATATAAATTCTCATACCAAGCTTCCACCATTCTCGGCTCTCTATAAATTAAATTCATATTATTTATCTTTTTCATAGGATTTATATTTTATATTTATTTTGAATGATATACATATTTTTCTCACTGTAAATAATTTCCAATTATTTTTTAACCTTTTATTTGTTACAAATAATTGCATAACATATATTATGATATAATTAGGCTATATAATACTAAAATCAAAAATATAAAATAATAGAAAGGAATAGCTATGAAAAATTTTAAATTATCTCCAGAAATTTTTACTTTCGACGACTGCAAAGAATTTTGTTCAACATTTAATATAAATAAAAATGATTTAATAATAACTAATGAATATATTTACAAACCTTTTTTTGAAAAACATGTAAATAGCCCAACAGTCATTTATAGAAGAGATTTTGGTTCTGGTGAACCCAGCAATATTATGGTGGAGAAAATTTATAACCAAGTTAAAGATATTGATTATAAAAGAGTTATCGGTATTGGTGGAGGAAGTATTTTAGATGTAGCCAAACTTTTTGCTTTAGAAAAATTGACACCTGTTTGTGATTTATTTGAAAAGAAGTTTCCTCCAAAGAAAAATAAAGATCTAATTCTTATTCCTACTACTTGTGGTACAGGCAGTGAGGTTACTAATATTTCTGTACTTCATCTAAGTTCCATAGATAGTAAACTAGGTCTTGCACACGATGAAATTTTAGCAGATTCTGCTGTTTTAATACCCGAATTACTAACAGTATTACCATTTAAAGTTTTTGCAGCTAGTTCCATAGATGCACTTGTTCATGCTGTTGAATCCTTTGTATCTCCAAAATCTTCTGTATTTACTGAAATGTATTCTATAGAAGCCATTAAAATGATTATAAACGGATTTAAAAGTATAGCAATTCACGGAGAAAATGAATTAAATAATCATCTTAATGATTTCTTAATTGCTAGTACATATGCAGGTATTGCCTTCGGTAATGCTGGCTGTGGTGCTGTTCATGCCATGAGTTATCCTTTAAGTTCAATTTATCATGTTCCTCATGGTGAATCAAATTATGTTTTCTTTACTGAAGTATTTAAAACTTATGAAAAATTAAATCCTCAAGGAAAAATTCAAAAACTTAACAATATACTAACAGATATTCTTAACTGTTCTGAAAAAGAAGTATTTGAAGAAATGGAAAAACTATTGTTTAAAATCCTTCCAAAAAAATCTCTACAAGGATATGGTGCTAAAAAAGAAGATTTAGAATTATTTACTGATAATGTACTTACTAAACAAGGTAGATTAATGGGTAATGCTTACATACCTTTAGATAGAGAAACTATTTACAACATATATAAATCTTTATATTAAATTTATTTAAACAAAAAGCCTACCCCTTAAGGGTAGGTTTTAATATTTTGTATAATTTAATTTGTTTATAACAGCAAAATTATTATTTATTTCTATTTCTGTAATTGAGCCATTATCAATTTTAAAATTCCAGTGATATTTATAGTCTCCAGATAATAAATACGAAATTATATTTCTAATTGTTCCTCCATGAGAACATATCAATATTGTGGAATTTTCATTATTATTTATAATATTATCTATTTCTTTTTTAACTCTAACAAAAGTATCTTCCAAACTTTCTCCATTTGGATATTTATACTTATCTCCATCTTTTATCATTTTTTGAACTTCTTCAGGATGATTTTTTTCTATATCTTTAAATGACAATCCTTCAAAATCACCAAAATTTATTTCATTTAGCTGACTACTTTCTTCAACTTTTATATTCTTTGTTTCAGCTAATTTTTCGATTGTTTCTTTTGTTCTTTTAAATGGAGTTGTATAAATTTTATCTATATTTGTATATTTTAAATAATCCGCTATTTTTTGACTTTGTAATTTTCCAGTTTCACTTAAAACACTATCTGTTAATCCAGATAATGCACCTTTTTCATTACAAGTAGTTTTTCCATGCCTTACTAAAATCAACTTAATCATATTTTCTCCCTACAGTAGAATAACTATATATGAAAATAGTAAAAATATTAATTCACCTAATTCAATAGTACATCCTAGTATGTCACCTGTTACACCATCAATTTTTTTATACACATGTTTTTTAAATATCTCATTAAATATCATTACTGCTAAAATAGATAATAATAATTTAATTATATTTATTGTTGTTGAGAAAAACATAAATTTTGCTATAACTATAAGTATGACAACTGTATATACTATGGCAGTTATAAACATTCCTAATGTTGCCTTACCTATGAATATATTACCCATACCTTTTTCTCTTGGTGTAACAGTTTTATAAAGCATAACTATTACTCCTAATCTAGATATCATAGGCATAAAAATTACTAGACACATTAAATTACTATTAATTATTGAATTTAAAAGACCAACTTTTATTAATACTAAAAATAATATAGCAAGTAAAGAATTTGTACCTAATCTTGAATCTTTCATTATTTCCAGCATTCTTTCTTTATCTCTATTACTATATATAGCATCAAAAGTATCTCCTAAACCGTCAATATGTAGTCCACCCGTCAAAATAACTTCACAAGCAACAATCAATATTGATGTTAAAAATGTATCAAATATTATACTAGATAAACTTCCGATTATAAAAGAAATAGCTCCTATTATAAGTCCTACTAGTGGAAAATATACTATAGATTTATGAAATTCTTCATCAAATCCCACATCAGCCTTAATAGGTATTCTAGTCATAAATTGCAATATTCCTATAAATCTCTTCATTTTCATCACTTCACTTTCATAGGAATTCCACTAACAACAAAATAAACTTCATCGCTATACTTACCGATTAATTGATTTGCTCTTCCTACAAAATCGCTATATATTCTAGATAATTTATTTGCAGGTACAATTCCCATCCCTATTTCATTAGATACTATTACAAAATATAAATTTGTTTTTTTAACAGCATCCAATAATTTTTCTATTTGATCTCTTATATAATTTTCTAATTCATCTAGTTCTTTTGAAGTAGCTTTATCCACATCTATTCCATAAGTAAACATTAAATTATTAACCATAAGAGTTACACAATCCATTATTACTGTATCATGTTTTTCACCTATTTCATCAATTATTGAATATATATCTTTATATATCTCATAAGTTTTCCATTCTTTAGGTCTACTTTCTTGATGTTTTTTTACTCTATTTTTCATTTCATCATCAAAAGCTATAGATGTAGCAATGTATGCTATTCTATTATTTTGATTTTTACAAAGAGATTCTGCAAAACTACTTTTACCTGATCTTGCTCCTCCTGTAACTAAAATTATATTACTCATATATTTTCTCCTTTGGGAATTTATCTCCCCATATCTATTTCATCAAATGTTGCCATATTTTTATAAACAAAGTTTGAAGCTTCTATTATATTAAAAGCTAATGCAGCTCCACTTCCTTCACCCAATCTCATATCCATATCTAAGAATGGTTCTAGCTCCATCATTGATAGTGCTTTTTTAGCTCCTGGTTCTGCTGATAAATGAGAAGCTATCATATATTCTCTCGTTCTTGGATTTATATTGTAAGCAATTAGAGCTGCTGCATAAGAAATAAATCCATCTAAAACTACAGGTACTCTATTGGCTGCACATCCTAATATAACACCTGCCATAGCACCTATTTCAAATCCACCTACTTTAGATAATACATCAACTGCATCCTTTGGATTTGGCTTATTAAGTTCTATAGATTTCCTTATAACATCAGCTTTATGCTTTAATAATTCTTTCTTTAATCCAGCTCCCATACCTGTAATTTCACTAGGATCACAATTATCAAATACTGATATTATTGCTGTAGATGGTGTTGTATTGGCAATTCCCATTTCACCTATTCCTATTAATATATAATCATCTTGAATACATTTTTCTGCCATCTCAATTCCTATTTCTAAACATTTTTGAGCTTCATCTCTTGTCATAGCAGGTCCTTTTGCCATATTTGATGTACCTTTTCTGATTTTATAGTCCATAACACCGTCTATTTTTTCATCACAATTTATTCCTACATCCACAGCTAATACATCAGCTCCTACAAATTTTGATATTGTACCAACACCGTTTATTTTCTTAGGAAAATTTTGAAATTGTAATATTGTTATATTTTGAGGATCTGGTGCAACTCCTTCTTCATAAACACCATGGTCCGCACCAAAAGCTATTATTGCTTTTTTAGATGTGTCAAAATATTTTTTACCATATATACCTGCCAATTGAGCACATACTTTTTCCATTTTTCCTAAGCTTCCTGTAGGTTTTATAAGCCTGTCTAATCTTACTTTAGCTTGTTCCATATATTTTTCTTCTAATGGATAAATATTTCTTGATATATTTTCTATTAAATTCACTATTACTATCCCCCTGAGAGTATTTTTTATATTAATTTATTTAAAATTACTTATTTTATTTAATTTCATACAATAATTATATTAATATATTTTAAAAGTATCTAGTATTTTGTTATTTTTTTAATTTTTTTTAATTAGAATAATATTTATATTTGTGAATAGTATTTTTTTATTCTGAAAAAATATATATAGATAAATATGTTTGAGGAGATGATGAAATGGAAAATTTCAACGACTTAAAAAAACTATATGAAGATGGTTACAGATGTATTTATCAAGATGGTAGTGAGGGAAATAGAACTATCTATTTAAAAAATTTTGACAATGAGAAATCAACCGTAGTAAATTTACAAGATGAAAATGAATTTTCTCAATTTCAAAACTATATTAGTGGTCTAAGAATGTCATAAAAAAAGGGAGTTAAAACTCCCTTTTTTTATTAAAACTAAAAGATGGTAAAACTATATATGTTTCTATATAATATTATAATATTTTTCCATGCATATCTTGCAAAATTGAATAGAGAGTTATTCCACTCTCTATTTTGTTGTTACTATTTGTTTAATAAGCTCTAAAAGTTCTTTTCTGTCTACTTCTAAATGCTTTCTTTTCTCCTTATATTCCTGTAAGTTAACAACTTTTCCCATAGTTTTTTTCATAAACTCACTTCCCATATTAAGATTATTAACTTATATAAATAATTCTATGTTATATCTGTTTTTCCTCTTAATAATTTATATTTTTTATAAAAGATATTAGATTTATCATTTATAAAATCATATTTTGTAGAAATTGTTTATAGCAAATCTATTTCGACTAATATTAATAATCTTTTTAATTATTATTTTAATATTTTTAACTTTATTTATATTATGATTATTAACGTTTATTTAATTTTTAATCATATTCATAAGTTAAAATTTATAGTATTATAAGTTATTTATACACTTACTATTTAATTTCCTCCTGAATATATTCTATGGCTAATTTAAGTTGTTTATTTTTATCCTTTTCTTGAATTTTAGGTGTAATACCTTTTCCATTTATATAATTATCGTTTGGAGTAAAGTATTGAGCTGTTGTTAGCTTATATCCAGTTCCATCCTTTAATCCTTTAACACTTTGTACTAACCCTTTTCCAAAAGATGTCTCTCCAATAGCTACAGCTTTATTGTTATCAACTAATGCAGCTGTTAAAATTTCAGATGCAGAAGCGCTACCTCCATTTATTAAAACTGCCATTGGCATATCTAATTCATTTTTATCTGATTTGTAGTACTCTTTTTTACCTGAATTATCTTTTGTATATACTATTGTTCCTTCCCCTATTAAATCATCTGCTATATCTACACAAACATCTAATAAGCCACCAGGATTATCTCTTAAATCTATTACTAAACCTTTAATTCCTTTTTCTTTTAAATTACTTAGATTTTCTTTAAATTCTTTATATGTATTTTCATCAAAAGAAGTTATTCTTAAGTATCCTATGTTATCTTCTTTAACCTCACTAGACACACTTTTAGTTACTATTGTTTTTCTAGTAATATCAAAGTCTATCTCTTTACCATCTCTTTCAACAGTTAAATTAACAGTCGTATTTTCTTTTCCCTTTATTTGCTTAATTACCTCGTCCACTGTTTTTGATTCAATGGATTTTCCATTAACTTTTACAACTACATCTCCTGATTTAATTCCTGATTTTTGAGCTGGAGAACCTTCTATAGGAGAAATAATTGTAATTTTATCATTTTCTGAATTAACTCCTATATAAACACCAATTCCCACAAATGAACCACTAGTTTGTTCTTTCAAAGTCTGAAATTCATCTGATGTATAATATTGTGAATATGGATCATTTAGTCCTTCAAATAATCCCTTTAATGCTCCATCAATTAAATCTTCTTCTGATACTTTTTGATAATATTCACTTTCTATTACATTTTCCAATCCTAGTAATTTATCATACTTAGAATATAATTCATATAAATTTTTAGATATTATTACTTTATTACCTAAAGTTATTTGAAACATACTTGTACAAATTATAGTTACTATTACTAAAATAATAGAGTATATAAGCGCCCTTTTCTTAGATATCATTTGTTCATCTCTCCTTTTATCAATCTACTATATATTATATGACTACCTTATCTTTTTATTACTCTTTGTAAATTATATTGCTTTACCCCTATTTTTTAACTAAAATTTATAATAGGAAAATAAAATGACGGTAATTATATGATAACATATATTACCACAATAAGAGGTGTAGATTATATGAAAAAAGAGTTTCGAAAGAAAGTTATTAATCTTAGAAAAGAAAAAGATAAAGATTTTATTAAACACAACTCAGATATAATCACAGATAAATTACTTAATTTAGATTGTATAAAAAATGCTAAAAATATTATGCTTTATTTAGATTTTAATAATGAAGTATCTACAGATAGTTTAATAAAAAAACTTCTTAATTTAGGAAAAATAGTTTCATCACCTATAACCTTAAAAGAAGAAAGAAAATTAATACCTTCTCAAATCACAGATTTAAAAAATGGAATTCAATACGGCGCTTATAATATTAGAGAACCAAAACCAGAATGTTCTCCTGCCATAAATATAAAAGATTTGGATGTGATTATAGTTCCTGCTGTTGCTTATGATAAAAATTGTTATAGGTTAGGATATGGCGGTGGATTTTATGATAGATTTTTAGAAAATCTAAGAAAAGATGCTGTAACTATTGGGATTGCCTTTGATTTACAAATTTTTGATGAAGTCCCTAAAGAAGCTCATGATGCCCAGCTTGATTACATAGTAACAGAATCTCGCATATTAACACCTAATAAAAAATAAACAAAGAAGGACTCTTAAAATTCTTAAGAGTCCTTCTTTGTTTATTTTTCTGCTTTATTTGTATTTAATTGAACTTTGTCTGGCAATGAATCAAGATTTGTTTCGGCAACTATAAAAGGATAAGATTTATTTTTGTCTTTATATGTAATATTAACTGTCATCACAGTTTTATCTTCCACTTCATCCATGGTGATTTTATCTATTTCTATACCATGTTCTTTTTCTCCTCTAGTTACGATTACATAAATTTTCTTATCAAGCTTTACAGCTAGAGCTCTTTCATCATCTTCATACTTATCCATTATGTCTAATATTTTTTCTGGAATTGATTCTCTTTGTACCATAGTAAAATCAACTGGTTTTGACGTATCCATAAAAAACTTTGGTATAAAAATAAAGCCCAAAACTATGAATAGTATTAATATTACTCCGTAAATTACCCCTTTAATATTAAACTTAATTTCCACACTATCCCCCCTATCTATTTATATTTATATGAGTAATTTTTCTTTCATAGAATTAAAAAAAGACTAAAAGAATCAATTCCTTTAGCCTTTTAAATCAATTATCCTATATATAATTATATCTAATAAATTTTATATATGTTATTGTATTGCTTCTTTAACTTTTGCAACTATATTTTTTGCAGTTAATCCGTACTTTTCTAATAATTCGCCTGGAGTTCCTGACTCACCAAAGCAGTCATTTAATCCAACTTTTTTAACTTTAACTGGGTGATTTTCAGATACAACTTCACTTACAGCTGATCCTAATCCACCTATTATACTATGCTCTTCTGCAGTAACTATAGCTTTAGTTTCTTTAGCAGCTTTTATTATAAGTTCTGTATCAATAGGTTTTATTGTAGACATATTTATAACTCTAACATTTATGTTTTCTTCTTTTAACATATCTGCCGCTATTAATGCTTCATTAACCATCATACCACAAGCTATTATTGTAGCATCATTGCCTTCTTTAAGGACAACACCTTTACCTATTTCAAAGTTATAATTTTCATCAAATAATGTTGGAACTGCACTTCTTCCAAGTCTAACATACATTGGTCCATTATACTCAGCTGCAGCAAATATCATTTTTTCAGCTTCAACTCCATCAGCTGGAACAAGAACTGTCATATTTGGTATAGATCTCATTAAAGATATATCTTCCACACTTTGGTGAGATCCTCCATCTTCTCCAACAGTTATACCTGCATGTGTAGCACATATTTTTACATTTAGTTTTGGATAACATGCAGAGTTTCTTATTATTTCAAATGCTCTACCTGTCGCAAACATAGCAAATGTACTAGCGAAAGGTATTTTTCCTGCTGCTGCAAAACCACAAGCAGCTCCTACTAGGTTTTGTTCTGCTATTCCCATATTAAAGAATCTATCTGGATATGCTTTATAAAAATCATTTGTTTTAGTTGATTTAGATAAATCTGCATCTAAAACTACTACATCATCATTTATTTTCCCTAATTTAACTAAGGCTTTTCCGTAAGCCTCTCTTGTTGCTATTTTATTACTCATGGAAAGCACCTCCTAATTCTGATAATGCTTGTTCAAGTTGTTCTTCACTTGGTGCACTTCCATGCCATGAAGCTTGATTTTCCATGAAAGACACGCCTTTACCCTTTATAGTTTTCGCTATTATCATTGTTGGTTTATCTACTGTATCTTTTGCCATATCTAATGCAGCAAATATTTGGTCAAAATCATGACCATCAATAGTTATAACATTCCATCCAAAAGTTTTAAACTTATCTTCTATCGGATTAATATTCATTACTGATTCAACTTCTCCATCAATTTGAAGACCATTGTAATCAAGGAACGCTATCATATTGTCAAGTTTATAGTGAGCAGCACTCATAGCTGCTTCCCATATTATTCCCTCTTGAACTTCTCCATCACCTAATAGAGCATATACATTCCAAGGTGCATTATCTAATTTAGCTGCCATAGCCATTCCACATGCAACTGAAAATCCTTGTCCTAATGAACCTGTTGACATTTCTACTCCAGGTACTTTTTTCATATCTGGATGACCTTGAAGCATACTTCCTAATTGTCTTAAATTATTAAGTTCATCCTTAGCAAAGTATCCTCTTTGAGCTAATGTTGCATATAGAGCTGGTGCTGCATGACCTTTAGATAAAACAAATCTATCTCTATCTTCCATTTTTGGATTTGTTGGATCTATATTCATTTGATCGAAGTAAAGAGCTGTTAATATCTCAACTGCTGATAATGAACCACCTGGGTGTCCTGATTTTGATTTACATATCATTGAGACTATGTCTTTTCTTATGACATTAGTAATTTCATTTAATCCTTTATGGTCTCTCATGTAATTTACCTCCCTAGTTATATACTCAGGCTACCTGTTTTTTAGCCATATTGTATTTAAATCTCATTATATTATAACATCTTTGTGGTATTTTTTTACGTTTTTTGTTTATAAAACAAAAAAATTATTGATATGGTATTATATCAATAATTTTTTATATGCTAAATAAATCTAAACTTATTTGCAGTCCATTATTTACTTTTAGCATAGTTTTATTATCTAGATAACCTATTTTTTCTCTCAGTCGCTTTTTATCTATAGTTCTAATTTGCTCTAAGAGAATTACAGAATCCTTATTTAGCCCATATTCACTGGAACTTATTTCTATATGAGTAGGCAATTTCGCTTTATTAATCTGGGATGTTATAGCCGCAACTATTACTGTTGGACTATATTTGTTTCCTATATTATTTTGGATTATTAAAACTGGTCTCACACCACCTTGTTCCGAGCCAATTACTGGACTTAAGTCTGCGTAAAATAAATCTCCTCGCTTAATTTCTAAGCTAAGATTACTCAACTTTAGCCATATCTCCTGCAGAATCGTTATCTAAAGATACTTCATCTGTCATACCAAGCTCAGCTAATGATAAGTTAATTTTTGCCATTTCCTTATAACCCTTTATCATACTTTCTTTTAAGTTAATTTTCTTTTTTTGGGTTATATAAAACTGAAAAGCAGCCTTTGCAAAATCTTCCCTATTACTATTTTCCATCTGAACTATTTGATCAACTTCAGACAAAATATAGTCAGTTAAAGTAAACATAATTTTTTCTTTATTTTTATTGCTCACAAAATCGCCTCCCAGAGAACAATATCTCTTTTATTTTATCAGATTCCTAACTAATTGTAAAATTGCATTTGTTTCCATATAAGTACATTTATCTGTTGTGTATTTTATAAATAAGTTCAAGTTTTATGTTATATTATTTATTTTTGATACCATATACTTTATGTTAAATATTATAACCTACACAACTTTTTTTATGTCTTTAATAGTAGTTTTTGGAGCAAAAAATTTATTATTTCACTATATCATTATTTATAAGCTTATTATAACTTTTAGTATCTATTTTTCATTCTTATAACATTAATCATTATGTCATCTAGATTCCTCTTGAGTTATTTATTTGTTATATTTAAAACCTTCATAAGTTACTATAAATCTTGGATTTTCTTCATTATCTACTATTTCCATCTTATCAGGTGTCTTAGTTTTATTATTGACATATAATATTTGTTTATTAAAATATTTATTATTACCAGGTATTTTCACTTCTATTTTCAATTCATTTTCTGTTAATTCTAATTTTGTATTTTCATCTTTCCTATAATTATTAATGAAATCTCCTATAAATAAATAACGTGCATCATTATTTATGTTTTTAAATTCAACTGTATCATTAATATTAGGATTATTTATGATAATTTTATTATTTTTATATTCTATAGTTTTTCCCTTTAAATTCTTAGGTGATTTAACTTCTAATTTATAATAATCTGGTTTTTTATAAGTATGTTTAAAAATATATGTGGTATTTTCTTTATTTCCTATAGCTTCTACTTTAGCTATACATGTATAAGATGAAACTTTTGATATTTGATCTTTAAAATCTTCATAAAGTTCATCTGCTGTATATTCCTTATTTGTACAACCTACTGTAAATACAAAAATCATTGTTATAAAGCTTGATAGTAATATAGACCACTTATTTTTCACAAAGAACCTCCTAATTAATTTTTATTCATTAGTTTTAATAAATATTTCTTATTTTTATGCAGTTATAGTTATAGCATTGGCAGCTGCATAATCTTTAGTATGAGAAATACTCACCTTTATTTCTAAAACACTATAATCTATGCAGATTTGTTTTAAATTATTATAAGTTTTTACTACTGGTTTTCCTAAATCATCTCTAAGAATTTCTATATCTTTAAAATTGTAACCCCTTATACCTAATCCTAACGACTTACTAATTGCCTCTTTAGCTGCGAAATTTCCAGCTATTGTTTGAGGGTTGTTTCCTTTATCCTCGAACATCTTTATTTCTTTGTCAGTAAATATTTTTCTTAGAAAATCACCTCTTTTGCTTAAGGATGCTTCAATCCTTTTAACTTCTATAATATCTATTCCTATATCTAAAATATTCATAATATCCTCCACTATAAATCTCTTACTAAGTTATAGTATAAACAATTCTTATCTATTATAATTACATATCTATAATTTTTCCAAAATAGATTTTATTTATCAAAAAAAGACTAGGTAAATTAATCCTAGTCTTTTTGTAAAATCATATTTTTATTTATAATTTATTTAGCTTCATCATTCCATTTTGCAGATTCAGTTAATATAGTTGTTTTTTCTTTACTAACTGTTATGAAGCCTCCAGAAATTTGTCCAGATACAAATTTTCCATCTTTTTTTATTCTTAATTCTCCATCTACTAGACCTGCAACAAAAGGTATATGGTTTTTAAGTACAGCCCTATCACCTTGTGTTGTTCTAGTTATAACCATCTCCACATCATCTTGATAGAAGATTTCTTGAGGAGTAACTATTTCTAATGCAAATACATTTGCCATGACCTATCTACTCTCCTTTGCTTTCGCAACAGCTTCGTCTATTGTTCCAACAAATAAGAATGCTGATTCTGGTAAGTCGTCATGTTTTCCTTCTAATATTTCTTTGAAACCTTTTATAGTTTCTTTTACTGGTACATATTTACCTTCAAATCCTGTAAATTGCTCTGCAACTGTAAATGGTTGAGAAAGGAATCTTTGTATTTTTCTAGCACGTGCAACTATAACTTTATCTTCATCAGATAATTCATCCATACCAAGTATAGCTATTATATCTTGTAATTCTTTATATCTTTGAAGTATAGATTGAACTCCCCTAGCTACTGCGTAATGTTCATCCCCAACTATTTTTGGATCTAGTACTCTTGAAGTTGATTCAAGTGGATCAACTGCTGGGAATATACCAAGAGATGCTATTTGTCTAGATAAAACTGTTTTTGCATCTAAGTGTGTGAATGTTGTAGCTGGCGCTGGGTCAGTTAAGTCATCCGCAGGTACATAAACAGCTTGAACAGATGTTATAGATCCTCTCTTAGTTGATGTTATTCTTTCTTGTAAATTACCCATTTCTGTAGCAAGTGTTGGTTGGTATCCAACTGCTGAAGGCATACGTCCAAGAAGTGCTGAAACTTCTGAACCTGCTTGTGTGAAACGGAATATATTATCTACGAATAAAAGAACGTCTTGTTGTTGCTCATCTCTGAAGTATTCAGCCATTGTAAGTCCAGATAATGCAACTCTCATTCTTGCCCCTGGTGGCTCATTCATTTGTCCGAATACTAGAGCTGTTTTATTTATAACTCCAGAGTCTTTCATTTCATGGTAAAGGTCATTACCTTCTCTTGTTCTCTCTCCAACACCAGCGAATACTGATATACCACCGTGTTGTTTTGCTATATTATTTATAAGCTCTTGAATTAGAACTGTTTTACCAACTCCTGCACCACCAAATAGACCTATCTTACCACCTTTTAAGTATGGTGCTAGTAAGTCAACTACTTTTATACCAGTTTCTAGTATTTCAGCAGTATTTCCTATTTCATTGTATGCTGGTGCCTGTCTATGTATTGGTAATTCAGGCGCATCTTTTGGTGCTGGTGCTTCATCAACTGGTTCTCCAAGAACGTTGAATATTCTTCCTAATGTAGCATCTCCAACAGGAACACTTATAGGTTTTCCTGTATCTACTGCTTCCATTCCTCTAACTAGTCCATCTGTAGCACTCATTGATATACATCTAACTGTATCATCACCTATGTGTTGTGCAACTTCAGCAACTATTTCTTGATCTCCTAACTTTATAACTAATGCGTTTAATAAGTTAGGTAGGCTATTTTCATTTTCAAACTTAACATCTAGTACAACACCTACGATTGATACTATTTTCCCTACGTTGGCCATTTCCTAACCTCCTTATTTTAGAGCTTCTACTCCGCCTACTATCTCTGTTATTTCTTGAGTTACAGCTGATTGTCTTGCTCTGTTGTAACTTAATTCTAAGTTAGATAGCATTTCGTCTGCATTATCATTTGCCGAGCTCATTGCAGTTCTTCTCGCAGCTTGTTCTGATGCGAAAGATTCTATAACTCCATCATAAACTATTCCAGATACATACTTAGGTATTATATGACCTAAAACAACCTCTGCTGATGGTAAGTATTGAACTCTAGTTCCTTTTGCAGATTGCTCTTTTGTTTCTTTATTTTCTTCTTTATCAAATGCTAAAGGTAGTACTTTTAATAATTTTGGTCTTTGAGTTAAAGGAGATACAAATTCTGTATATACCATATATACTTCATCAACTTCACCTTTTTTATATAAATCCATTGCTTCTTGAGCGAATGCTAATGTTTCTTCATAACCACATTTTTCAACACTTTCTGCTGATTTTAATATGTCATAACCTCTTTTAGCAAAAAATTCATTTGCTTTTTTACCTATAGGCATAACTTTCTCTTTTTTATCACCCATGTGACTAAGTACTAACTTCATTATGTTAGAGTTATATCCACCTGCTAGACCTCTATCACCAGCAACTACAATATAACACTTGTTTTTTACTTCTCTTTGTTTTAAAAATACATTTCTAACGCCACGAGTATTAGTAGCTATATCTCTCACTGTATCATACATTGTTCCAAAGTACGGTCTGGCAGCTAAAGCTCTATCTTTTGCTTTTCTCATTTTTGAAGAAGCAACAAGTTCCATAGCTTTAGTAACCTGCTTTGTACTATTAACACTATTGATACGTGTTTTAATCTCTTTAATTCCAGCTCCTGCCAATTAATTTACCTCCTTTGTTAAAAAGGATTACGCTTCAACAACAAACTTTTTCTTAAATTCTACTATTGCGTTTGTTAAGTCAGAAGAGAAATCTTCTGCAGCTAATATTCTTTTAGATATTTCTGGGTAATTCTCATCTACAAATCTGTATAATTCTTTTTCAAATCTCTTAACATTACTTACTGGTATATCTTCTAAGAAGTTGTTTATAACAGCAAATATTATCATAACTTGATTTTCAACTGCTATTGGAGAAGTTTCATCTTGTTTTAATACTTCAACTATTCTTTCCCCTTGAGCAAGTCTTCTCTTTGTATCTTCGTCTAAGTCAGATCCAAATTGAGAGAATGATGCAAGCTCTCTATATTGTGAGTAAGCAAGTTTTAATGTACCTGCAACTTTTTTCATTGATTTTATTTGGGCACTACCACCAACCCTTGATACTGATATACCAGGGTCAACTGCTGGTCTTACACCTGAATAGAATAATTCTGGTTGTAAGTATATTTGTCCGTCAGTTATTGATATAACGTTAGTTGGTATATACGCAGAAACGTCTCCTGCTTGAGTTTCTATGATTGGAAGTGCTGTCATAGACCCTCCACCTAATTCATCAGATAATTTAGCTGCTCTTTCAAGTAATCTTGAGTGTAGGTAGAATACATCCCCTGGGTAAGCTTCACGACCTGGCGGTCTTCTAAGTAGTAGAGACATCTCTCTGTAAGCAACTGCTTGTTTACTTAAATCATCATAAACTATTAAAACATGTTTACCATTGAACATGAATTCTTCACCCATTGCAGCCCCTGCATAAGGTGCAAGATATTGAAGCGGTGCAGATTCAGAAGCTGTAGCTGATACAACTATTGTGTAATCCATTGCTCCACCTTTTTCTAATGTATTAACAAGTTGTGCAACTGTAGAACGTTTTTGTCCTATAGCAACGTATATACATATAACGTCTTTTCCTTTTTGGTTTAATATAGTATCTATAACTATAGAAGTTTTACCAGTTTGTCTATCACCGATTATAAGCTCCCTTTGACCTCTACCTATTGGTATCATTGAGTCTATAGCTTTTATACCAGTTTGTAATGGTTCACAAACTGATTGTCTTGCCATTATTCCTGGAGCATGACTTTCAACTGGTCTAGTTTTTTTAGTGTTTATAGGTCCTTTACCATCTATCGGTAAACCTAGTGGACTTACAACTCTTCCTATTAATGCTTCCCCAACAGGAACTTCAACTATTCTTCCAGTTCTTTTTACTATATCGCCTTCTTTAATTCCACTGTCATCACCGAATATAACAGCCCCAACAACATCTTCCTCTAAGTTAAGGGCCATACCATATACCTCTCCAGGGAATTCTAAAAGTTCACTAGACATTACATTTTCTAGTCCATATATTGTCGCGATACCGTCACCTACTTTTAGTACGCTACCAGTATCAGTCATTTCTATTTTATTATCATAATTCTTAATTTGTTGTTTAATTATAGAACTTATTTCTTCTGGTCTTAAGTTCATGGGTTCACCGCCCTCCTAAGAAATTACTTGAGTAAGTTGGTCTTTTATATTATTTAAACGAGTTTTTACAGAACCATCAATTTGTGTATTTCCTAGTCTTACTAAAACTCCACCTAATATACTTTGGTCAACTTCATTCTCTAAAGTAACATTTTTATTATATTTTTTTGAAAGTTTTTCTTCTAATTCTTTAACTTGTTTTTCAGTTAAAGCTATAGCACTTATTACAGTACCTTCTATTATATTATGTTTATCATTTAATAATTCTTTAAATGTTAATTCAATCGATTTTAAAGAAGATATTCTTCCCTTTTCAACTAATATTTTTAAGAAATTTTTTAAATCATTATTTATTTTATTATTAAATAATGCTTCTATTAATTGAGTTTTTTCATTTTTAGCCACTAATGGTGACTTTAAAACATTATCTAATTCTTTATTATTCTTAATTACTTCTACCACATCATGTAATTCATTATAAATTTCTTTAGTGATATTTTCCTCTTCACTTAGTTGGAATAGGGCTTCTGCATATCTGTTAGCTATTACATCTATCATTTAGCTTCGCCCACCTCTTCGATAAATTTGTTTATCATTTCTTCGTGTTTAGATTGATCAATATCTTCTTCAATTACTTTTGATGCTGCAAGTATTGCTATGCTAGATATATCATTTTTAAGTTCATTCATAACTTTTTCTCTTTCTTGTGCTATATCTTTGCTAGCTCTATCTTTTAAATTACTTGCTTCTTCTTTAGCTGTAGATATTATTTCATCTGATTTTTGTTCAGCTCTAAGAGTTGCTTGTTTTATGATTTCTTGACCTTCTTTTTTAGCAACAGCAAGTTTTTGCTCGTACTCTGCTTTTAAAGCCAATCCTTCATTTTTAGCTTGTTGTCCTGTAGCTATGTCATTTTTTATTCCTTCTTCTCTAGAATCTATGATATTTAAAACTGGTTTAAATAATATTTTCTTAAGTACAACGAATAAAATAACAGTATTTATTATCTGGAATAATAATTCCCATGATATAGTTACTACTGATTTAAATTCCATGTGAAAATCCTCCTTTCTCTATCCATGTTTATAGTTAGAGAATATTACTTTTCTCTAACTATAAATTTTAATAAATTTCATAATTACATTTTAATCCATGGATTTGCGAATATAAGGATTATAGATATAACAAGACCATATATACCTGTAGACTCTGCAACTGCAGCCCCTAATAACATTGTAGATATGATATCACCTTTTGCTTCTGGTTGATTACCAACAGCTTCTGCACCTTTACCAGCTGCATATCCTTGTCCTATCCCTGAACCTATACCTGATATAACTGCTATTCCTGCACCTATTGCAGAACCTGCGATTGCGATTGCTTGACCTAATTCCATAATTTAATCCTCCTAAAAATTTAAACTTTTTTAATTTTATTTAATATGCTTTTATTTAAAGTGCATATATTTTACTCTGCTGCATTTGATACAAATACCATAGTAAGCATTACAAATATAAATGCTTGTAAGCATCCTGAGAATAAATCAAAGTATAAATGTAATGGTACTGGTATAACTAATTGTAAGAATGGAATACTTACATTTGGTATCAATGTTGATATATATGCTAGTAATTGGTAAAGTAGTCCCATTATTACTGTACCACCTAGTATATTACCGAATGGACGGAATGTAAGTGATATAGGTGTTGCAAATTCACTTACTATATTAAGTGGTAATAATAGAGGAACTGGTTCTAGTAAACCTTTCCAGTATTTTAAACCTTTTGCTTTCATTCCTTGATAGTAAATTAAGAAAACGGTTATCAGTGCCCATGCTAATGTTGTATCAACATCTGTTGTTGGAGATTTGAAACCTAATAATCCTATCAAGTTTGAACATACGAAGAATAAAAACAATGATCCAATATAAGGCAACATATTTGGCATTTTTTTCTCAACATTTTCTCCCATATTACTTCTAACAAGATCTCTAAGTGTTGAAACTGCATATTCCAACATTATCTGTCTTTTTGTAGTTGGTACTGGTTTTAAATTTCTTGTTAATATAAATGCCGCAATTATTAATCCAAGCATAATTATCCAGCTTGTTACAATTGTTTCACTTATTTTGAAACCATTTGCAAACGTTATTATCCATTGAGCGTACTTCATTTATTTATACCCCCTTTCTTGTAGTTTTTGATATAAGTAATTTTTTAACAAATATAACAATTTGAGTACTTATTAATCCTAATACTGTTCCTATAACATTTATATTTGGGTTCTTAACTGATACAAATACAACAACTGCTACAATGAACATTCTTACTAAATATCGGCTAGCTGTATAAGCTTGTGCCTTTCCAGGTGGTAAATCTACTGCTTTTTCCATAGTAAGAGCTAGCAGCCTAAAATTTAAAATAGCTATAATACTTCCAAAAACAACTCCAAGTATTGAAGGAATTGTTTCTTTAGTTACTATAGATAATATTAACGATGCAATTATAGCATAAATTGCTATACCCTTCGTCACTTCATTTACTTCTTTTTGTACCTTTAAATCCATAATCTATCACTTCCTTCTTGTATATCCAATTACAGTTTTATATACAGACATAAAAGCTCCCCCAATTCCTAACACTAAAAATATTAGCATAAAAATAGGCTCTGTATTCAACTTTTCATCTATGAATTTCCCTATAAAGAAACATCCAAATATAGAAACTAACATCATAATTGAAAGCTGACTTATTAAAGAAAGTGCTTGTGCAATTTTGGCACTATTACTTTTTTTATTATTCATTTACTTTAACCTTCTATTTTAAAATGTGGTTATAAAATATAACTATTTATTTTATAAAAACTTAAGGAATCTATTGAAATAGATCCCTTAAGATATATACTATTTTGTACCGAATAATCTATCTCCAGCATCCCCTAATCCTGGAACTATGTATCCATGATCATTTAATCTTTCATCTATAGATGCAACATATATATCCACATCATTATGATATTTTTGTACTTCTGCAATTCCTTCTGGAGCTGCAACTAAGTTAACTAATTTTATACTTTTTGCTCCATTTGCTTTTAATACATCTATGGCAGCAACTGCTGAACCACCTGTAGCAAGCATTGGATCAACTATGATCATTTCTCTTTCCTCTATATCTTGTGGAAGTTTACAATAATATTCAACTGGTTTTAATGTTTCCGGATCTCTATAAAGACCTAAGTGACCTACCTTAGCTGCTGGAATTAAACTTATAAATCCATCAACCATTCCTAATCCTGCTCTTAATATTGGTACTATTCCCAATTTTTTACCTGATATCATTTTTTGAGTAGTTTTTACAACTGGTGTTTCTATTTCAACATCTGACAGTTGTAAGTCTCTAGTAACTTCATAACCCATTAACATTGTAATCTCTGTTAATAATTGTCTGAAATCCTTTGAACCTGTCTCTTTATCTCTCATTATTGTTAATTTATGCTGTATTAACGGATGATCCGTAACTATTACATTACTCATGCTAAAATAAACCTCCTATTTATTATATTTTTTTTCTATTTCATTTAACATATTAACTCTTCTTAAATGCCTATCTCCTTCAAATTCCGTATTAATCCAAGCGTCTACTATTTCTAGTGCAAGGCCTTTTCCTAATACTCTCTCCCCAAGAGATAACATATTTGCATTATTATGGGCTTTAGACATTTTTGCTGAAAAAACATCTGAAACAACTGCACATCTTATTCCTGGAACTTTGTTTGCAGCCAAAGATATTCCTATCCCTGTTCCACAACATACAATTCCATAATCTACTTCATTTGAAACAACTGCATTTGCAACTTTTTCACCATATATTGGATAATCAACAGAATCCTGTCCATTATTAGTACCAAAATCTAAATATTCTATATTTTTAGATTTTAAAAATTCAATAATTTCAAGTTTCAAATTATATCCACCATGGTCACATCCTAAACCTATTTTCATAATTAAAGCTCCTTGTTAATATAAAAAATGGTTTTATTAACATATTTTTTCATGCTAATCCATATTATTATATTTAAAATATTTTATTTAATTATACATAATTTTTTGTTAATACTCCATAGAAAAGTTTAATTTTTTCAAATATTTTCTTATTTTTCACTTGAATTATATTAATCGCATTCCTATTTTACCATTTTTTGTCAAATAAATACTTGATTTTTATTGTTGTTTTTTAATATTTTCTTTTTAAACAATATTTTAAATTTTAATAATTTTATATCCAGCAGATTTAAGAAGTCTATTCATTATTGCTCTTCCTACTCCATCATTAGAAAATTCTTCTGTATATACTATATCATATTTTTCTTCATCTGCAGTAATAAGTGCATTGAATAAATTAGAAGCAACTTCTTCCAAATTATTCCCTAATACTATTGTATCACTTTTATATTTATCTTGATTTTTTGCTAAACACATTACAACAGTTCTCAACCCTTCTTTAGAATTATTATTTACTAATTCATTTATTTTATCTATTACCTTTTCGCTGTTACCAGATACAATAAAAACATCTGCATTTGGAGAATAATGCTTGTATTTCATTCCCGGTGCCTTAGCTTTAATATTATCTTCTTTTCTCTCTAAAGCAGGGTCAATATTTACTGTTCCTATAACTTGTTCTAAGTCTTCTTTTGTTATACTTCCTGGTCTTAATATAGTTGGTATATCATTAGTTAAATCTAATACTGTAGATTCTAGACCAAATGTACAATCTCCACCAAGAATAATACCATCTACTCTATTGTTCATTTCTTCATATACATGTTTACCTCTTGTAGGAGATGGCCTTCCTGATATATTTGCAGAAGGTGCCGCTATTGGTAGTTTAACCTCTTCTAAAAGAGCTTTTGCTATAGGATTTGATGGCATTCTTATGGCAACTGTATCCAATCCTCCACTAGTTCTCATAGGAACTATATCTTTCTTTTTAAGTATAATTGTAATTGGGCCTGGCCAAAATTCATTCATTATTATTTTTGCATTCTCATTTATTTCCTTGGCTAAATCATTTACCTGCTCTTTATCATATATGTGTACAATCAACGGATTATCACTAGGTCTTCCTTTTGCCTCGTATATTTTACTTACAGCAACTTCATCTAAAGCATTTGCTCCTAGTCCATAAACTGTTTCTGTTGGAAATATAACTGTATTTCCTTTTTTTAATATTTCTGCTTGTTTTTTTATTTCATTTTTATCTATATGTTTTTCATCTATTTTACTTATAAGTGTCATTTACTTTCTCACTCCCTTCTTTAGTAAATCTATATGCAATATACAATTATTGTTCCTGTTAAAAAGCCAATTATACTATATAGACTTTTAGACTTAGGCATTATTTCGTCCAATACTACAAATAGCATTGTTCCTGCTGCTAACGATAAAAATAGTCCTATTAATGATTTAAATAATCCTGCAAAATAAACACCTAAGAAACTTCCTATTCCCATAGGTATACCTGCAATAAATGTAAATAATATGATTTTTTTCGTAGATACCCTAGCTCCTGCTAAACTCAGTGCTGTGGCTAATCCTTCTGGTATATTATGTAGTCCAATAACTATAGCCAATGTAATTCCTAAAGTTTGTGCTGATATAAATGATGATCCTATGGCTAAACCTTCCGGCAAATTATGTAATAAAATACTTATAAAAATCAAATATCCTGATTGCATTTCTCCTGTAAAATCCAATCTACTTTTTATAAACATAGTTAATAATACACCTATAAACGTAAATAATACAGTAAAAAGTACTCCACTTGAATCCATAGATTCTTTCATTAAATCAAAAACTACAACTGCTAGCATTATTCCACCTGATAATCCCATACAGAAATTCAAGTATCTATCTACCTCCCTTCTAAATATAGAAGAGAGTATTCCGCCAGCTCCCGTACCTAATACTCCAGCTAATAATCCTATTAACGTGACTTTTAATATCATTGTACTATTTTCACCTCGTAATTTAAATTTAATATATTACATATAGAATTATATTTCATTACCTATAGAAAAAATCCCTAAAAATTTAGGGATTTTATATTGCTGTCATTTTTTTAGTTTGATCTTCAGTGATTAATGCATCTATCATCTCATCTAAATCACCATCTAAGAATTGATCTAACTTATAAAGAGTTAAGTTTATTCTATGATCACTTACTCTTCCTTGTGGGTAGTTATAAGTTCTTATTCTTTCAGATCTATCTCCAGTACCAACCTGACTTTTTCTTTCTGCCGCAACTTCATCATGTTGTTCTGATAAAGCTTTGTCATAAAGTCTAGCTTTTAATACTTTTAATGCTTTTTCTTTATTTTTTAATTGTGATTTTTCATCCTGACAAGATACAACTTCTCCCGTAGGTATATGAGTTATACGTACAGCTGAGTCTGTTGTATTTACGCACTGTCCACCATTTCCTGATGCACGGAATACGTCTATTCTTAAGTCATTTGGATTTATTTCTACTTCCACATCTTCTACTTCTGGTAAAACTGCAACTGTGGCAGTTGATGTATGGATTCTTCCTCCAGATTCAGTAGCAGGTATTCTTTGAACTCTATGAACTCCTGACTCATATTTAAGTCTTGAGTAAGCACCTTTACCTTTGATTAGGAATGATACCTCTTTGTATCCACCAACTCCAGTATCACTAGCACTTAAAAGTTCCATTTTCCATCTTCTTCTTTCAGCATATCTAGAATACATTCTAAATAAGTTTCCAGCAAATAGAGCTGCTTCATCTCCACCTGCTCCACCTCTTATCTCAACTATAACGTTCTTTTCATCGTTAGGGTCTTTAGGTAATAAAAGGATTTTTAATTCAGCTTCTAATGGTTCTACTTGACATTCTAGTTCAGATATTTCCATTTTTGCTAATTCTCTTAGTTCCTCATCAGATTCTTCTTCTAAAATAGCTTTAGATTCACTAAGGTCATTTAATACACTTTTATATTCTCTGTATTTATTAACGATAGGCTCTAAATCTGCATGTTCTTTCATATACTTTTGCCAAACTTTTTGGTCATTTATTATTTCCATGTCACTGATTTTTTCAGTTAAATCTATATATTTATCTTCTAAAACCTGTAGCTTGTTTAACATACTGTTCACCTCTTTTTTTCGTACAATCTCAGCATTTTATTATATCATAAAATATTTCCTATAACAACTCTGTCAATTTGTTGCAAATCTTTTCTAGTATATATATTAGTATATCCATACATCTTCATTAACTTACTAACATCCTCGCTTTGGTCATGCCCAACTTCATAAGCTAAAGTTCCACCTTCTTTTATGAAATTCTTTGCTTCTTTTGTTATAGCTCTATAAAAATCTAAACCATCAATTCCACCTTCAAGAGCATTATACGGTTCAAAATCTTTTACTTGTTTGTCTAAAGTATCGATTACTTCTCTTTTTATATATGGTGGATTCGAAACTATTATATCAAATTTCATTTCTTTATTTATATTTGTAAATAAATCTGATTTAACAAAAGTTATTCTATCATCTACTTCATTTAATATAGCATTTTTTCTACCTATTTCCAAAGCTATTTCTGATATATCGACAGAAGTTATTTTTGCATTTTCTAAGTATTTTGCCAAACTTACTGTTATAGCTCCAGAACCTGTTCCTATGTCCAATATATTTATATCTTCTTTATTTTTTGCTATTTCAATTACCTCTTCTACTAAAACTTCTGTATCAGGTCTTGGTATTAAAACACCTTCTTGCACATAAAAATCTAATCCCATAAATTCACGATTTCCTACAATATATGCAATAGGTCTATTGTTTAATCTTTCTTCTATAAATTTATTAAATAAATTTTCTTCTTCTTTACTTAAAGATTTATCTAAGTTTAAAAGTATATATAATCTATCTACATTAAGGACTTTTTGCAATAAAGTTTCTACATCAAGTCTTGGTGTAGAACTTATTTCTTCAAGTTCCTTGGAATATCTTACAATTATGTCTCTTATAGTCATAAGTTTCTCCCTTACTTCTTTAAATTACGGCTTTTAATGCTTTAATCGCCACTTCTAATTGATCATCTTCTGGCTCATTTGTAGTTATATGTTGTAACATCATTCCCGGATAAGCAACAATTTTACTTAATATATTATTATATTTCCCAAGAAATTTAATTATCTCATAAGATATTCCTGCCACAATAGGAATACATAAAATTCTCATTATAATTCTAACAAGAATATTAGGCCATCCAAAGAATGAAAATAGTATTATTGATGTCGCCATTACTATAAATAAGAAATTTGTACCACATCTAGGATGTAGAGTTGTAAACTTTTTGGCATTTTCAACTGTTAACTCTAAGCCACTTTCATAACAATATATTGTCTTATGCTCAGCTCCATGATACATAAATGTTCTTTTTATATCTTTATTTTTTGATATAGCTAACATATATAATATCAAGATGCCTATTCTAATTAAGCCTTCTATTAAATTTAAAACTATATTATTTTTTATTATTTTTGAGAACAATCCACTTATAGTTGTAGGTATTAATACAAAAAGACCAACAGAAAATATCATAGCTAAAACTAAAGATATAGCCATAATTACATCATTTGCTTTATCTTTAAATACCTTTTTCAAAAATCTATCAATTGCATCTTCTTCATCATCTTCCTCCATAAAAAACTCTGAAGAATAATTAAGACTTTTCATTCCTTGTATCATAGTTTCAAATAATACAAATCCTCCTCTTAAAAATGGTATTTTGTCTATTTTTTTATCATTAACCCAACTACTTATTCTTTCTTTTTTTAATTCAATTTCTCCATTACTTTTTCTAACTGCAATAGCTCTATAATGTTTAGATTGCATCATAACACCTTCTATTACAGCCTGACCACCAACATTTTGCTTTTTCATTGTTAATACTCCTCATAATAATTTTAACTTAATAAAACTATTATAATATAAAAATTCCCCTTAGAGTATCATATTATACTTTTAAGGGGTCAATTATTTATTTAACCACATGACATTTTCTGCATCTAGCTTCATAGCTTTCAACAGCCCCTACTTGAATAATAGGGTCATCATATCTTGCCGGTTTTCCATCTATTAATCTTTGTGATCTTGTTGCTGGCTGTCCACATACAGAGCAGATAGCTTGTATTTTATCTACAAATTCAGCAACTGCTAAAAGTCTTGGTGTTGGACCAAAAGGTTCACCTTTAAAATCCATATCTAATCCTGCTGCGATAACTCTTACTCCTTTGTTAGCCAAATCAACAGCAATATTTACTATATCTTCATCAAAAAATTGCACCTCATCTATACCTACTACTTGTATATCTTCATCTATTAAATCATATATATCTGAAGGCTTTTCTATGGGAATAGCTTCTATACTATCTCCACTATGAGATACAACATCACTTTTACTATATCTATCATCTATATGAGGTTTAAATACAATAATATTTTGTTTTGCAATTTTAGCTCTTTTTAATCTTCTTATTAACTCTTCACTTTTTCCACTGTACATAGGTCCAACTACTACTTCAATATAACCATGGTTTACTGGTCTATACATATTTTCGAACCTCCTAAGTTTTTATCTTATGTTGTTACTAATAATATTCTAAAATTATGTATTTTTTAGTAATTAGATAAATAAAATAGGGGTTGGATAGCCAACCCCTTTTTTACAATAATTAATCCATTTTGAATCTTTTTTTGAATTTGTCGATTCTTCCACCTTTTTCTATGTTCTTTTGTTTTCCTGTATAGAAAGGATGGCATTCTGAACATATTTCAACTCTTATTTCGTCCTTAGTTGAACCAGCTATGAAAGTATTTCCACAAGCACAGTGTACTTCAACTGCATTGTATTTTGGTTGTATATCTTTTTGCATTCTTAGTCACCTCTTTTTCAATTATATTCTAAATTAATTATATTAATTTTAAGTTTTCATCTTCAACTACATCATTATAACACATGTTTTTTAGTGATACAAGGATTTTTGTATTTCTTAGCCATATGAATTTTTCTTTATAATATTATTATTTTATACTTCTTATAAATTCTTCGTTATTTTTTGTTTTCTTTAATGCTTCAATTAAATTATCTGTAACCTCTAAAATAGAATTATTACTCATTTCTTTTCTTAGTTTATATAATGCAGTTTTTTCTTCTTCTGTTAATAATAAATCTTCTCTTCTTGTTCCTGATTTATAGATATCTACTGCAGGGAATATTCTCTTTTCTGCAAGTTTTCTATCAAGGTGTAATTCCATATTACCAGTTCCTTTGAATTCTTCAAAGATTACATCATCCATTCTTGAACCAGTTTCAACTAAAGCTGTAGCAAGAATTGTTAAAGAACCACCTTGTCTAATATTTCTAGCTGCACCAAAGAATTTTTTAGGACCATGTAATGCCCCTGGATCTAAGCCGCCAGATAAAGTTCTTCCTGTTGGCGAAATTGTTAAGTTATATGCTCTTGCAAGTCTTGTTATACTATCTAGAAGTATTACTACATCTTTTCCATGCTCTACAAGTCTTTGAGCTCTATTTAATACCATTTCTGCTACTTTAACATGATGACTTGATACTTGATCAAATGTTGAATAAATAACATCTCCATCTATTGATTCTTTCATATCAGTAACTTCTTCTGGTCTTTCATCTATTAATAAAACTATAAGTTCCACATTAGGATGATTTTTAGCAATACTATTTGCCACACTTTTTAGTAGCATAGTTTTACCAGCTTTAGGTGGTGCAACAATTAGCCCCCTTTGGCCTTTTCCTATTGGCGAAATTAAATCTATTAATCTAGTTGATATTTCATTTTGACTTTTTTCTAATGTTAGTCTTTCTTCTGGATATATAGGAGTTAATGTAACAAATGATTTTCTATTTATACAAGTTTCTGGATTTTCATCATTAACTCTTTGTACAAATAGTAAAGCTCTGAATTTTTCTCCTGTTTTTGGGTGTCTTGTTATCCCTCTAACTTTATCTCCTGTTTGAAGATTAAATCTTCTAATTTGAGAAGGTGATACATACACATCTTCATCCGTAGATTGATAGTTTGATCCTCTTAAAAATCCAAATCCATCAGGAAGTATTTCTAAAACTCCAACTACTTCATCATCTTTAGAAGTATTGAACTCATTAACTATTTTAGATTCTTCAACAACTTTTGGTACATAATTATTTTTAGTATTTCTATGATTTCTATTTTCTATACTTATATTTTTATTGTTATTGTTGAAATTACGAGAATTGTTTTGATGTTCTCTATTATGAGTTTTTACATAAGATTTATATTCTGACTTTTCACCTTGCTTATGATTTTCCGTATCATTATTTCTTGTATATCTATTTCTATTACCGTTATAATCCGTATTTTCTTTTTCTTGTCTTTGTTCTTCAGCCTTTATATTTTCCATATTCATATAGTCTTCATTATTTTTTATATTTTTATCTGATTTATTATTCGTTTCGCAGTTGTCATTTATCAATTCAACTAACTCATTTTTCTTGTACTTTGTAACTGATTTTATATTTAATTCTTTAGCTATTGTTCTAAGGTCTGCTAAAGTTTTTTTACTCAATTCTTCCAATGTTATATTTTCCAAGTTCAAATGAACCTCCTCACATATTATTTAAGGCTGTAATTAAATTTCAATTCTAAAGGAAATATAGGGTGTGAAAAAGAAAAGTTTTTATTTTTTAAAATATGATTTTAATAAAATAATAATATCATTATTAAATATCACGGTCAACATGTAAAACTTCTAATTCTTATCTTTTTATTATTTTTTCTATATTTTGTAAATTTATTCATTAACTTTCCTACTAATTAAAAAAGTAGATAAAATATCTACTTTTAATTTATATTATTCTTTATTATATTTTTTCATTAAATCAACTAAAATTTCATTTTTATCTAAATTATGTATAGCATTTATGAATCTTATAGTTCCAGTTTTTGATCTCATAATAATAGACTCAGTTTTAGCCTTATTATCACCAATATTTATCACACCTTTTAATAAATTACCTTCTGTAATTCCCGTTGCTGCAAAAAATAAATCATCACCTTTAGCTAAGTCTTCTAATGTTAATTTTTTATTTATATCTGCGTCACTTAATCCCATTTCATGACATCTATTTCTTTCTTGTTCGCTCATAGGAAAAATTTGTGCCTGCATATCTCCGCCCATACTTTTTATGGCTACGGCTGTTATAACACCTTCAGGTCCACCACCAATCCCCATAAGTATATCCACTCCTGTTTCTTCAAAACAAGTGGCTATACCTGCTTCAATGTCTCCGTCACCAAACATTCTTATTTGGCAACCAAGTTTTCTAGCTGGTTCAATTATATAATCATGTCTTTCTCTATCTTGAGTCATAATAGTCATTTGTGTAGTTTTTTTACCTAACGCTTTTGCAACACTTAGTATATTTTCTTCTACACTTTTATCCAAATCAATACATCCCTTTGCCTTTGGTCCAACAACAATTTTTTTCATATATGTATCTGGTGCATGTAATAAAGATCCTTTTTTACCAACAGCTATTACTGATATGGCATTAGGTAATCCCTTTGCTATCAACGTTGTTCCATCTAAAGGATCTACTGCTATATCAACTTCCATGCAATCTTCTGTTTGCAAACCTACTACTTCTCCAATATACAACATTGGTGCCTCATCTAATTCTCCTTCACCAATGACTACTTCACCTTTTATCCTTACAGTTTCAAAAGCTCTTCTCATAGCTTCTACGGCTGCTCCATCCGCTCCATTTTTATCTCCTCTTCCCATAAATTGAGAAGATACTAGCGCTGCTGTTTCTGTAACTCTAACAAGTTCTAATGCTAAATTTCTATCCATATATATTACCATCTCCTTTTTATATTACATAGAAAATTATATATTATACACTTATTTTAGTAAATAATGGATAATATATAATTTATTTTTTATCAAAACAATATATATGATACACTATTTATTCAAAAACTTTATTTGCCATATTTTATTTAATATTTATAATTTATCAACAAAAAATTCACTTCGTTCATGTCCCAACGACTTCGTCCGTTGCTCCATTAAGCAGT
>OJME01000651.1_pt1 | contig 30831 bp, 36 predicted proteins | sample 1597151 | NCBI WGS metagenome assembly OJME01 (sample SAMEA2452118, study PRJEB22498) | human gut metagenome | biome: human feces; feature: human gut; material: feces | place: Australia | collected 2012
GACGAATATTTATTTCTTTACCATTTATAAAATCAATAATATTTTTTTCTCTATTGCCACTTATTATATAACTTTTATATTTTTGAGAATAGGATTGTATTAATTCTATAACTTTATGACTTTCTGGAAAATCTGTAATATAGTCACCACACCAAATTATAGCATCAAATCTCATATTTTCTATTACATTCATACATTCTTTTAAAGCTCTAGCATTTCCATGTATATCACTGAAAATTATAAATTTCATTCTATTCCTCCTAATTTTTATATAATATTACATTTCCAAACAATTACTAACGTCTTTTTACTATTTTTAGTCCCGCAATTTCAGCTAAATATTTACATCTTAATTCCTCGTCGTCATGACAAGTAATTTCTTTAGTATCTGGACAAATTATATCCAAAACTCCTTTTCTTAAAGCATTACTTAAATAATGGTGGTTTCGATATTCTTTAAAAATATACCAATGTAAATCATATCCTCTCATTATAAATATTCCACCTACTATTTTTCTACTGTCTACAAGTACAATAAATTCATATAAATCATTTATACTTGTTATTTTATTCTTTTCACAATTAAAACATTTCAGCCTTACATTTTTCTTTATATAATATACTTCACCTTTTATTATTTCATCACATTCATCTAAATTAATTTGTCTTAAAATAGATACTAATGATTGATTTGTCATTTTTTACCATTCCTCTTTACTTTATTTATCCTTTTTCAGCGATTATAACACTCTTTAATTCTTCTGTCAAAATGTGCAAATTCCTATTTTTTAATTGATTGCTTATGGCATAGCAAAAAAATCATCTGACACTCTAATGTTCGTTATGCCACTCAAAACCTGAACTCCTGCCATTCCTAATCATTTCTTTTATTTCTCTTTTAGACAAATCTCCAAACGTTCTTGTAGCTCGTTGAAATCGTTGAAATCTTGAAATATTTTCTTCTGATAACAACTTATATGTTTCTTGTATTAAATGTCTTATATTTGATTCTCGTAGCTGATTTTCATATAGTTGTTGCCTTGTTTCAAATTCTGCTTGTTTTTCTTCAAATTCTTTATTTTTAAAATTCCAGTATTCTCTTTTTTCTTTCCATTCTGCAGCTTTTCTTTTATATTCTTCTGTTTTTGTTTCTTTAATTGATTTTAGTATTTGATTCCCTATCTTTTTAATCATTTCACTTCTTGCTTGATTTTTTATTTTCTCATATTCCTTGTAGGTATCGACTTTTTGTAACATTTTGTCAATTTTTACACAAGTATCTACATATCTATTAAACTCATTTTTACAATCTTTATTAGAATTTACTAATAACATAGTTATCTCGTTTAAAACCCTTTTGCTCTCTGGCTCTTGATATTTGTAAATAAATCCTCTTTTAAATGATTTTGAAACTTCTTCTAGTTTTGCCATTTTATTTATTATTTGCTCTATATTTTCTTGTTTTATATTGCTTGATATTATAGGTGTATTAAATATGCTAGGCATTATTTCTTTTAGTTCACCTTCAATATTTTCAAATTCTTCTTTTCTATTTTGAATAAACTGTTTTAACTCATTTTCACTTTTCATAACTTTTAAATTGCTAAACTTGCTTAAAAATGTTACTGCCTCTAAATATGTATCATCTTTATATAAAACTGCTTTTTCTCCTACATTTTTAAATTCAAATTTTTCATCATTTAACTTTTTTATTTGTGTGTAATTTTCTGGATCTGAATTATTTGCTATATAAATAATATCATCTCTTTTCATATCTTCTAATGCTTTATTTACAAAGTTTTGTGTATTTTCAGTATCTACTGCATTTAATAGCAAATCTTCATTTTGATACATTTCTTTTAATTTTTCCTTATATATATCAATTTCATTTTTTGACAATTTTCCCATAAGAGTTTTAGATAAATCTTTTATCTCATAGATTGCCTTTAATTCTTCTTTAAATACGCCTTTAGCAACTGCTGATTTTATTTGTTTGAAATTTATAAATGGCTTTCTTTTTACTGACATATCTTGATTTTTATTCCATACTACCAAATGGCAATGTGGTCTTTCTTTTTTTGCGTGAAAAGCAGCAACCCACTCTAAATCATTAAGTGGGATTTTAAAAGCCCTCGCAATTTCTGGCATTTTCTCATCTAACAACTCTTTCCACGCCTGTTTGTTATAATATCCATGTTCCATAGCATCTTCATGTTTCAAAGTTATTACTGTTTTAAAAATATCAATATTCTTTTTTGAAATTTCTTGAACGTATTTTTTTATTGTATCTAGCTCTAATAATTCAATTTCATCATTATCATCTATGTTCCCAAAAAGTCCATGTATTTCAAATCCTGTATCAACTCCACTTCTAGTAGCAATGTAATCAGTATGTAATTTATCAATATGAGCTTGCAAATTTTGTGGTCTTCCATTTCCATTATATTTAGCATAAATTTCATTTTTATTAAGCCATTTAAAAATTACTCCACCTTTGTATCTATCAATCTCCATTTATCTAGCTCCTACTCCATATTATCGAAATCTAAATCATCTGGTATCATCTGTGTTATATCTACATCTAAAAACTTATTTTTAACTGCCCCATAAGCTAGTTTATTGGCCAAATCTATTTTTTCTCTTAGAAATTCTTTGCTATCATCAGATTCACAAATCTTTGCTAATAAGTAGGCTTGCAAAAATAAAGACGCATATGATGACTTGCTTGATTTTGCAAGTAACATAAGCATCCTTTCAAACCTTTTACCTAATTGTTTTTCAATAGCTTTTGCTATTGTTTCAGTTATTGTATCAACATCTTCTTTTAGCATTTTTACCTTAAAAAATTCATTTAAAGCCATATTTACAATTTCGCTTTCACTTGTATTACCTTTTGCTTTATATCTTACAACTTTTTCTTTTAAACTTTTGGGAATTACAGCATATATTTTTTCACTTTTTACTTGTTTTATTTTTCTTGATTCTTTATCCATAATAATAAAAATTCCTTTCCATTTTTCTCTATATATTAAAATCGCTAAAGGCAGGAAAGTAATGCAGAGTGCATTACAAATACACATAGAAAAACAAGTTTTCTAGCTCTCTGCCTTTGGCTAAAAAGTTCGGAAGAAATGCAGTACCGACCGTCTTGGTATTTTTTAGTATTTCATATAAGTTTCTTCTAAACTGTATACAATTCGTCTTTTTAGGTCTTCTATGTCCTCCACTACGCCAAAATATCTATCAATTTCTTCTCTAGTAAATGGCACTCTAATTAAATCTTCTTCTTTTTTCTTTATAGGTTTAATTAGCTCTAACATTTCATTTTTTAATAAAAAATTTGTATAATCTTCTTTTTTGTATCTTTCAGACTCTTTTTTTATTTTTTGTGCCATATTATCATTTATTTTAATATTATCTTTTATAATTTCTGCAACAAATCTTTGCTCCTCAACTGGCAAGAAACTTAATTTTTCTCCAACTGTTAATGATATTTTTCCTTTATCTGCAAATTCTTGTAAAGCCGGTATTAAATATGTAAGTCTTAAATATCTTTGTATAGTACCAACACTTGAATTTTCTTCTTTAATTAGTTTAGCTCTTGCAATTCCTACATTATCCATTTTTATTTCTTCAAACATTGATGTTTTTATATTTTTCTTTCTATATGTGTCATATTTTATTTTATATGCTTTTGCTCTCTCCATTGTAGAAATTTTATCTCTAGTACATAAGTTAGTATCTATTAAATAAATTTTAGCTTCGTCATCCGATAAGTTTTCTTTTATAATGCACGGATATTTAGTTATACCTAATTCTCTTGCACATCTTCTACGATTATGTCCCGCTAGAATTTGATATTTTTCATTATTTATTTGTCTTACAATCAGTGGTTGCATTATGCCGAAAATTTTTAATACTTTCAAGCATTTCTTTTTTCTTTTCTTCATCATATAGTTTAAAAGGTTGATTGGGATAATCTTCTAATTTTGAATCATCAATAAGTGTTGCTTTTATATTTTCTTGAACACTATATTCAGCACTTTCTTGTATATCTTCGTTTTCTTCATCTTCAACAATATAATCAACTTCATCAACTACATGATTCTCTTTTGCTGGTGGCTTTGGATCTTCTATAAATTCAAATCCTAATGCTTCTTTTATCTCATCTTCAGTTATAAATCTAGTATCTGCTAATTTTAAAATTTCAGCTTTTGTCATCTTTTCATCTAATCTTTTTTTTGCTTTTATAAGCTCCTGTTTTTTATAATGATTCATCATCACTTCATTTGTTTCGTCTATCTCCATCATTGAAAATACTCTCCTTTAAAATTATATTTTCCCCTGTTAATGTAATAAATTTTATAACTCAATTCTATGTTTACATCTTTTGAAATTGCATTTCTTTTCTGCAATATCTTTTGGTGCTAAATAACATTTATGTAATTTACAATATAGGGCAGCTTTACTTTTTTGAACTAATCTGCCAAACATATACAATTCCTTTGTTTTATTCAGTCGTTTTCTCCTATTTTTTCTTGCCATATCTAAATCTCCTTCGTAATTCCATTCGTATATCCTCTTTAAAAGTTCCTAATTTTTTGAAAAAATCAGAGTGCTAGAAAACTTGTTTTTCTATGTGTCTTCGTGATGCAAACTGCATCACTTTCCTGCCTTTAGCATTTTTAATAATTAGAGCTATTTTATAAATTGAGCCCTTTGATGCCGAAAAAAATACGGAGCTAAATCTTTAATCAATTTGTCCCTATCAGTATAAAAAGTTCTATCAACTTCATAATTGTTATATATAAATTCAGATTGCTTTTGACCTTTGATATATAATTCTTTTAGTATATTTCGTTTTCTAGTTTCAATTTTATCTCTTGTATCTCCACTTAAATAATTGTTAATTACTCTATTTATAAAATCTATAAAAAGTTTTGTTTGATATTTACTTTTTAACAAACTTTCTAGATATAGTTCATCTTCTGAAAACAAACCTGTCATAATACTTTCTAATTCCTTATTATGAAATTCATCAGTTTCATCTTTTAAAGTTTCTTTTTCCGTATCAGTTAAAACAATATGCTCTGATAATTTTTTATAATTCTTTAGTATTTCTTCTGTTTTGCTTAAAGCATCTTCATATTGTATTTCTTTTAATTCTTTTTTTGCCTGGTCCATTTTGTCCTCAAATACTTTTCCAATTTCTTCTGTTACTTTTCTAACTAAATAATCTTTATATGTTTCTTTTGCTTGATTTTGCATAATCTCTTACTCCTTTATATTTTAGTATTTTTAGGTGATTTATTATTTCCATAAGAATTTAATGTATGTAGCATCTTCAAAAATTAATTTTTTAAATATTTCAATTAAAACATCTACAACTATTGAATTTCCCGCTTGTTTGTAAAGTTGTGTATCAGACATTCCAATACCTCTAGCTTTTTCAAAATCTTCATCTTCAAATCCGCATTAGCCTCCAACATTCTTTTGGTGTTAGCTTTCTAATTCTAAAATAATATTCTCTATCTTCACTTATCAAAACTGCCGCACTAGAATATATATTTCCACATTTTGTAGTTTGAGTAGGTGCAACATTATCAATATTCCTTTTATTATATGGATTAAACATTGCAATTTTAGGATTAAAGTGTCCAGCTGTTACTGTCGGCATTATTCCTTTTGTATCATAAACTCTGTCTTGCACACTTGTTTTACCTTCTTCATTATTTAAACAAATCATTTTATTAACTTGCTCTAAAGTGGCCATATTGTTATTACTTGCTAAAATAGTTTGTGATACTTGTTTTCCAACTCTACCACGTTTTTTTATGTTATTTGGATATGATACATTTATTGAATCTCCATCTACAGCTTTAGTAACTCCAGCTTTTGTTCCTTCTTGTACGAAAATATGTGGTTGTATATTTCCACCACTGACACTTGTTAAAGTTGGAGCTAATCCATTTTCATCATAAATACTTCCAGCTTGATGTGTCTTATTTTCACTATCAAAAATTCCAATAATTCGTTTTACTTTATCATCTTTTATATATTGTTCATTTCTTGCTCCCATTTTAAAATAACCTGCAACCAAACAACTACTGACATCTGGATTTTCTTTTTTAGTTATTATTTTATTTGAATGTCTAATTAATCTTCCTATTGCTTTTTCGGAAAGATAATATTTTTCATCTACATTATCCTCTAGCAAGTCTTTTAGTCTTATCTTTAGAAATTGCTTATCTGGAAAATTAAAAGAGCATTTGTCAATATCTTTTCTAATTGATACTACAAATACTCTTTCTCTATTTTGTGGCACACCGTAATCTTTTGCATTTAGAACTCGCCAGTAATTGTTATAACCTGCGTCCTCTATATCATTTAAAATTTTAACAAACTTTTCTCTAAATCTTTTACTTGTTAAGTTCTTAACATTTTCAATAATACTAACCTTTGGCATAACACCTTTTAATATTCTATATCCTTCAAAATATAAACCACTTCTTGTTTTGCCTTCTTCAATTCCTTTTAAATTTCCAGCAATAGAAATGTCTTGACATGGAAATCCCCATGTCATAAAATCTACTTCTTTTAAATTCTCTGTTTTTATATTTTTAACATCACCTAAATTTTTATTTTCATCTACATTATGAATAGCACAATAACTTTTAACTGCAAATTTATCAATCTCTGAAAATCCCACTAATTCATAATGTATATTTAAAACTTTTAAAGCCTTTTCAAAAGCTCCAATTCCTGTAAATAAGCTCAATAATCTTATCATTTGTTTTTTCTCCGTTTCTTTTGTATATTTGAGCTATTATCAGTTATGAGCTATTATGAATTATTTATTAAATTTCATTTCCCCAGCAATCCCAACCATCTGCGTTTTTTCTTGCAAATAATTCAATTCTGGGTAAATCTCCCACCAGTTCTACAATTCTGTCCCTGACTATTTCTGGCTTTCTACTATGTTCTTCAATATGTGTATCTACTATTTGAGAAACTTTGTTAGAAACCCTTTTAATTGTTCCTTTTATAGCAATTAAACATATTTCAGCGTTTGCTCTTGTCCAATGTCCTAATCCAAAGAACCATGTATCACTTACTTTGTTTCGCTTAATCCAAGTAAATCCACAGGTTTTATACTTAAATCCCCATTCATGTAAAGTTCTTAATCCTTCTAGCAAACATGGGAAAGTAACCCATAAGAAAAGAACACAATTTTTATCAGATATTTTCTGAATTGTATCCTTCATTTCAATTATTTCTTCAATTTTCATCGTATTATAATGATTTTCTGCTATTCCATTTCCATTCTTCCATGCATCATAATGCCAGGGCGGATCAGCATATATCACACTATATTTTTTCTCTGTATTGTATATATCAACTTTCATCTTTTACCTCTTTCTTTTGTAAATTTATAAATTACAATTCCTCTTCTTCATCCTGCTCTTCATTTTCAGTTGGCTCCTCATTTGAAATAGATATTTCTTTTTTTCCAAAAATATTTTTTATATAATCTATTGCTTCTTCATCACTTTTTAATTTTCCAAAATTATATTCTTCATTATTATAAGCACTAACATTACGCGAATTTGTTCCAAATAATACTTCTCCATTTAATACTATTTTGTGTGTAGCCGAAAAAAACTCATATCCTGGTTCGTATGTATATCCTTCAATAAATAGTAAATTATTTCCATCTGTTATATATCTTTCTGTATTCCCACTACCATACCATGCACTTGTTTCTACATTTTCAAATATTTCTTTAAAATCAATGTCTGTTATTTTCATTATTTTTTACCTCCAAATCTTCAATTTCTCTTTGCTGCTTTTCAGTCAATGTTCTTAAAAATAGTAATTCATTTCTATTTGATATAAATTCTTTCAATAAGTCTAAAATATCCTCATACTTTTTTATAAAGACCTCTCCTACAAATACACTTATAATTACAAAGAAATTACTATTAAATAAAAGAGTGTTTTTAGCTTCTTCTCCAAAGGTTTCATCAATAAAATCAAAATTTCTACATTCAATTTTATTTTTAACCTTTTCTGGAAGATTCTTTTGTTTTTCATCTTTTAATATGTCATTTAATACCTTTAATTTTTCTTGTACTAGTTCCCATTCATCTCTAAATCTTTCATTAGGTATATTACTAACAAAACTATCCGAAATACAACTTAATTGATTTGTTAAATTTTCCTTAACTTCTAATAAAAATTCTACTCTTGTCATAATTTTTTCCTACCTTTCTTCCTCATCTTCGCATTCTTCCGAATTAAAAGATTCACTTCTTAAATTTTGATTTTTTTGTATAAAAAAAGAAGAGCCTTTGCTCTTTAATAATTGCCTCTTTAAACTTTTATAAAAATAGTTAGTAAAACTAATTATTTCGTTATCTGTATTTTTATATTCTTGCTCTCGTAATTTACATTCATCATATAGACTAAATAATTTATCTCTATTCATCTTATATAATAGATGTGATACATTTTCTTTTACTGCTAATGCTAATGCATAGCATACTGTTTTAAATTTTTCTTGAATATCATCTCTCATTGATTCAGCAATTTCTTGTGGGTAAATCAATTCAAATTTATTTAAAACATCAATTATTTTTTCTTCGTACCCCACAAATTCATCTGGAATTTGCTTTTCTTTTTTTATAATATAATTATATAAACTAACTAACATATTATTATTTATATTATTATCTTTGCTCTTTTTGCGTATAGGGTATTGATTATTTTGCGTATAGGGGTATATGCAATTTTGCATATAGGGGGTATCTTTAATATAAATTCTTCTTTCTATAATTTCTTTTTTATCATTTCTTATTATTTGAACATCTATACTGTTAAGCTCTGCTAAATGAGAAATCCACCTAGATATTGTACTTTGACTAACATTATATAAATCAGCAAAATACTTATTCTTAGCATAACAATATCCCTCTTTATTACTTAATGCAGTTATTTCTCCATACATTAATCTTTCACCAAATTTTAATTCTTTATTGTACCTTATATATGCAGGAATAATTGCAAAATAATTTGCTCTAATATCATCTTCCATTTGGGCACGCCTCCATTTTTATGTTTACTTGAAATGCACACATATTTGTAAAAATTTTGCATTCAGTTTTATTTTTTTATGAAAAAAATGCCTAAAATTACATCAAAAAAATTAATAGTTCAAATTTTTTAAACCTATTAAAAAAAATGTCATTTTTTATCTAATTTTCTTTTTTTAAATAAAAAAATAAGCATTATTAATTTCTTAATAATACTTAAATAAATAGCATTTTCCGTAATTTAGACTTTTAATTTTTTGGTTGCACTATGCTTCCTTTATGTGAGCAAAAAGCAAGAGCAACATATGAAAAATTAATTGATTTATGCGCAGATGACCCTGATGTAATCGACCCTCTTCGATTCTTAAGAGAAAGAGAAATTGTTCACTTTCAAAGATTTGGCGAAGCTTTAAGAGGTGTTCAAGATAAATTGGCTGAGAAAAAATGGTATATGAATAAAGACTGTTAAAGATAAAAATGGAAGATAATGCTCTTCCATTTTTCTTTGTATTTTTATTTTTAATATTTACTATAAAATTTTCTAAACATTATTTGTATTGTATGACAAATATAAACTAATTATTTTTTATAATTGACAACATCGTGGTACAGAAGAATTAGTACCATACTGTTATCAATTGCTAAATATTTTAATTACAATTTTAGTTATAACATTAAAATTTATTTGAATATATTATTTCTATTTCATCAGTATCTGGAATAGGTTTATCCAAATTTCTTCCATAAAGTGCATAAAAATTTAATAATTAAAGTTTCAACCATTCTCATTTCTTCCTCTAATTGGTATTTTATTACTTTATACTAGCTCTATGTATAATAATAATAACCTTATTAAAAATAAAATAAGTATTGAATTTTATGTAAAATTATAGTAAAATATATACCTATATAAACTCTTGGGTTTATTTTACATATATCAAAATAATCGGATTGTAATCCGAGAAAGGAAAGGTAAGAAGTTATGAACAAAAAACGGATAATTTCTTATGTAGTGTTACTTATGGTATTGACTGCTCTTATGAGTATGTTTGCTGGATGCGCTACATCTGAAAAAAATCCAACTCAAACGGTTAAGGAGAATGTCTTTATTTATGATGAAGATAACATTATTGATGATGATGTAGAAAAAACTCTCAACAAAATGTTAGTTGAACTTGAAGAAAAGACAGAAGTAGAGTTCTCCGTTGTATCTGTAGAAAGTGTGCTTGGGAGTATTGAAGATTACGCGAATAATCTGTTTAATACTTTTGGTATTGACAAGGACAATGGAGTATTACTTTTATTTTCTCAGTCTGATGAAAAAGTTATACTTAAAATTGGTAGAGAACTTAAGGAATGCTTAACTGACTCAGAGTGTGGCCAAATTCTTGATGATTATTTTGTTCCTTATCAAGAAGACGACGACTATACTAAAGCAACAGAAATGACTGTAAAAGCTGTTTTGACTGTTATTGCTGAAGAATACGAAGTCAACATTCAAGGTTTAGAAACAGATATATCTGTTGAAGATGACTCTGATGATTCTGATGATAAAGATGATAAAGCATATTTGTATACTGTGATAATTATTATTCTTTTTATAGGTATTCTTGATAGTTCTCGTCGTCGTAATTCATGATGAATCATTAGGAGGATTCTCTGGCGGATCATCCGGAAATTTTTATGTTGCCTGCAATTTGAGTATTTTAGACTAAAACAAAAGTTTAAAATTTTCTACAAGCATAGTTTCTGGAATGAGCGGATATTATTCCCTGGGATACTTTGAGGCTTATGAAGGCACAAAGGCATTCAAATTCGATTAATTAGACCTTTTCAAAATTATAGCTGGGCAGAATTGTCAACTGTAATAAAAGCAATAGCACCTATTTAGATACATTCTAATAGGTGCTATACTTTTTATTCATCTCATTAATGATTATGTTTTAATTCTTAAATCCTTTTGTTAAATCAAAAGCAATATATTTATACATATTCTCGCATAATGAATTAATGAATTTTTCTTCAATAATATATTCTGATTTGATTATTTCAAATCTCCAATAAATTTTTCAATTAACTTTTGGTATTGGTCTTGAGCATTTAGACAAGTGTCTGTAAGATAGCCTTTTTCACCACCATGTTGATATTCATTTAAACCTCTATAGTAAAATAGTTTATCCTTATCTAATATTATAAATGGAATAATATCATTTTTTAGGCATTCTTTAAACATTATGATACGACCAACTCGGCCATTACCATCTTGAAAAGGGTGAATTTTTTCAAAATCACTATGAAATTTTACAATATCTTCAAATGTAACTTTTTCTAATGAGTTGTACCAATTCAATAGTTTTTTCATATCATTTGCTACATCTTTTGGATTAGATGTAGAATTTCCCCCCACTTCATTTGCTAAAGCTTTATAATCGCCAACATTAAACCATGATTTTCTTTCATTAGATGTTCCATTTTTTAGTATTTTATGAAATTCTTTTATCATATCTTCTGTTAAAGTTTTATCCGCCACATCTAACATATAATCTACTAATTTAAAATGATTTGATGTTTCTATAATATCATCTACTTTAGCTTGTGAATTTCCATCTTCTAAAACTAGAGTATTTGTTTCATAAATATATCTTGTTTGTTCTTCAGTTAATGTACTTCCTTCTATATGGTTTGTATTATAGGCAAAATTAATTTGTGTTATATGGTATAAATTACCTTTTAATTCCATTTCTTTTTGCTCTCTTAAAATATCTAAAACATTACTCATATATATTTTTTCTCCTTTTCTCATACCTTAATATTATACCATAAAACGCCTAAAATTACTATAGTTTTGCCTAAAAATCCAATGAATTACAGCGTCTTGATTTTTTGTACAGAATATTGTATGGCAAATATAAATTAATTATTTTTTATAAAAATGGAACTCACAGCAATCTCCACCATACCCCAATGTTTTTGTTCTCGAAAATCCTATCTTTTTTAGCCCTCCATATGTTACATTATCAACATCACAAAATAAGTGACATAGTTTTTCACAATCATTTTCTACACATGCAGTATGCCAAAGACATTTTTTTATAGTTACATCAAAATAATCCTTACCATGTTTTTGTACGCTTTCTTGTAAATCAGTTGTGCGCATAATTTTAAGAAATACCTTGCTGTATATTGAATAAAATCCTGGTACTTTTTCTATCTTAGCAGTAGACGCATGTTTTTTTGCCGCAATTTTATCAATCATATATTTTCGCATATATTGTGATATACTTCGTCTTCTGAAACTTCTTCTTTTGATAAAGTTTTATACATTGCTATACGAGGAAGAATGGTTTGAATAAGCATTTTCATTTGATTTTTTGATTTATTCTGTGTATTTTTAATAAGTTCATTAAGCATTACTTCTTGCTTATATTAAACAAATCGTTTCCCTTTTTTTCACCAAATTCTTCATTTAAAAATGCTTTTATATTTTTTTGTTGCTTTATTTTCATAATTATAATCCCTCCATAATTCACTATTTAGTTCTTAGTTATACTAACATAAAAGCAACCAGTTATCAACTAACTATTGACCTTAAATCATCTAATTTGGCAAATAAAAAAACATAACATTTTGAATAATTAAAATGTTATGTTTTTTATATTTTATTATTATTTTTTCAATATCTTCTTGATTTTATTTAAAATTTTTGAAAACCAACCTTGTTTTTCAACTTTAATCATTGATTTAGTAGCTTGTATCTGTTCATTTTTTAGATCCTGTGTTTGCTTATTTTTAAATATAGTATTCTGATTAAAGCTTTTTTTCTTTTTTTCTTCATAATTATATTCATTATTTCTTAATTTTTTTATATATTCACTTTTCTTCTTCTCATCATCGCATAAATAATCTATATATATTCCTGCTAAGATTTCTCTTGTTTTATTTTTTATATTATATTTTGAAATATCTTCTTCAAAATTAATATTAGGAATATATGTTTTTGATTTGTTTTTTTCATAAAACTCTACTATTTCACTTGGAATTTTTGACTTTTCATCTTCTTCAAGATGATCAATAATTTCTAGTACTTCAACTAATGCTTCACGATATTCTGTATTAATCATTTGTATCCTCCCCATATACATACTATAATTCTGTATGTGCTTTATTGTTTTCTTTTGATTTTGCTATTATATTTTGTGCTGTACGATCAATTTTTCCGCTCTCTGATATACCAAGATTTCCAACATCACTTGCAGAAACTCTTGGCACATAATATGGTAAATTTAAATTAGGATTATCATATAGTTTCTTTAATCTTTCTAGATAAATTTTAAGAACTGTCATAGTATTTCCTCTTGTTCCATGTAGATACAAATCAATTTTATCTTGATATGCCTCACTATTTGTATGTGCAATTGTTGTAGTACCTTTTTCTTTTGCAAATATAGATAATGGCTGTCCTAACTTACTGCTTAAAATAGTTCCAAAGTTTTCAGTAATATTTTTATGTTGATATTTTTTCCATTCCTCTGGCGAAATATAAAATACTCTTGTTGTTCTTTCTCCACTAATAGGTTCACATATAAACATATATCCTTTATCTGGTGATTGTATTCCATCAAGCAAATTGCTATATACAAATGTACTATACGCATTTGGTTCAATTTCCCCATTTAATTTTCTTTCCCCAACATTTATAGTATATATTGGTTTTTGTTTTTTTAGTATTTCGACTCTTTCGCTAAATGGAATAATTTCATTCTTTCTAGTTGACTGCTCTCCTGATTCATTATTCGGTCTTTTTGTTCCATTTCCTTCAGGTTTTGGTATGTCTGGCACTGAAACAACACATGAATAAACTGTGTTTTTATCTTTTTCCTCTTTTAAATATTTATAATAATTTATAAAATTTTCACATGCTGTATTTAAAGTATCATCAAGACCATTCAAAAATGGAGTATAGTCTGGATTAGGCTCTGATGCTATAGTTTTACAAATTTCGTTTTTAAATTTTTGTACATCAATTGTTGGAACTTTAAAATTATAATCTTTGGCATTACAAATTTGTAATCTAGACCAATTATCCGCTCCCTTGAAAGAAAAAGATAAACCATTCTTTGGTGAAACACGAATTGAAATCTTATTTATATCATTTACATCTCTGTTATTTTTTTTACATCTACTTTCATATTCAGGATTTGATTCCTTCATCAATCTTGAAACGGTCTTTTGAATTATCTCCCTTTGTAAATTTTCTGTAAAAAACCAAGATAAATCTATATTATAACTTCCATGTTTATCTTTATCTATTGTAGAACTATCATCTAGATTTGAAAAGAAATCTGATAACATTTCAAATCCATTTTTTTTTTATTTTCTTTATCTATATCTTCCATAAAATCTCCTTTTACTTTCTACATTAATTTTCTTATATTCATGTACCATTAATTTTTTCTTTTCAATTTAATATATAAAACCACCATTGAAATAACTGCTATTCCTATAGCAATTATAATGATATTATTTTCACCTGTTTGTGTTAATTTTTTCTTTGATATTGTATTATCTACTTTTTTATCATCTGTTTTTTCAGTAGTTACAGTAATAGGTACTTCAAAATCTTTAGTTTTGCTTTCTGATACTTTTACTTTAATTAATAATTTTGTAGTTCCTTCTTTTAAACCTTGTATAGATGCTCTTCCTGCAATCTGAGTACCAGCATTTTTATTATTTTCTATTCCACTTTCAGGAACACATTTTACAATGGTTTCATCTTCTATTTTCCATTCAACACTCCAGTTATCCTTTACCATTTCGACTGATGCAATTGTAGAAAAACCTTCTTTTAATTTTGCAGTTATCTCTATTGTATCGGCGTTTCCTACACCTAATTGTATCTTATCTTTATTTAAAATGATATTATAGTCACAATCTTCTTCATCATCTGTTATAGTAATATCATATGTACTACTATAAGACATATATTCTGCTTTTATAGTTACATTTCCACTGGCAATTGCGGTAACTAAACCTGATTTATCAACTGTAGCAATTTTTTCATCAGAGCTTGACCATGTTACATCCTCATTTTTTACTGCATTAGTTAATGATTCTATACCTTCAATATCTAATTGCAAATTCTTACCTTTTTCTACTGTTTTTATATTATCTTTTTGAACAATAGATATATTATCGCCTATAGTTATCACTCTATCTTCACCCACAGCTAGTGAAACTGTTGCTGAACGTTCCTTATATGTCGCTGTAATTTCAGCTATTCCTTCAGATATTCCTTCAATTACACCATTTGAAACTTTTGCAATTTTTTCATCTGAACTTTTCCATGTACATTGACTTGAAACATCTTCTCTGGATGTTTCTCCTGTAGGGGCTGGTGACATCTCATTACTTGTGACATATTCTGCTTTTATATTCATTTTTCCTCCAACAGGAATCATTTTACTGCACATATATACTCCATTTGAACATGTAATGTTATCTCCTGATAATTCTAGATTCATACTTATTGCATATGATTTGATACTACAGCACATGCTTATAATTATTAAAGATATAAATACAGCCATAGCTTTTTTTACACATAACTTCATACAAACTCCCCCTTTAATTTACATATTTAGATATTTTTTCTTTTGTAAAAATTACCTTATAAAAATTATAACATATCACTTTTTATATTACAATAATTAATGGATTTTTTTGTTCTTGGGTTGCATTTTATGTAAAATTATGTTATAATATTTTTTATCATTCGTAGTGTCTAATATGGCACATTTCCAAATTGCCTAGAAATACATATAGGAGGTTACAACTATGGCAAATGAAAACGCAGCACTCGTTGCTGCTAAATGGTGGACAAACGCTATTGCCAATCCATCTCCAGAAAGCTTTAATAATGGAGATAGAACCAGTGATGCATCATTTATGTATATGATGCTTGGACATATGAGAGCAATGAATCATCTTGCATCACGTGCCCAGTTAAAAAATTTCTGTTCTATTCTCACCAAGAAGATTGAAAAGGAATTAAAAAAACACCCCTCTGTTGTTCTAAGTTGCGATTACGATCCGTGTAATTTACTTGCACAATGCGCTGAAAAGGCTGAAATAGATTTTTGTCTTTTCCCCTTTAAAAGATCAATGAAGATAACTGAAAAAACAGTTGAGGTTAAGGATGGCTATAGTGCACGCTGGGTATTAATTTTTCCTGAAAAGTAATTAGTATCTCACATTTAACAAAAAAGAACTTCTGATATTTTTCAGGAGTTCTTTTTCTATTTTAAAATTTATATAGCTCTGTTATTTCTTTTGTATCTGTATTATATTTAAAACAAACTGTTTTTTGTCTCTTATATGCATATCTCCATCCAATATCTTCTTGAGAATAATGCACGCCATAGTCTAAAGTTACATATATTTCGTTTCCTATTATTGCGCTTTCAGCTAAATTTATTGTGTGTTCATCATCTGAAGTAAATTCAAATTTTTCATTTATTTCTTTTTGTGTTAATATTGTTTTTCTTTCTTTTGTAGATTCATCAACATATACTAAATCATTTACGATTTTTCCATTTACAGATTTAGAATTAATATATACACCTTTTAATTTTTGATCATTTTCATTTTTTAAATTTTGAACTGATTCTTTTTGTAAATTACTTCCGTCTTTATTCATAGTAACACAATATTCATCTTGTAACATATGTGCTGTTCCATCACGATATCCTATGTAGCATTTTATTTTACCATCATCTTCTCCAAATTCAACAATTTCCATTGGTTGATCTGTTGATTCTTTAAATAAATCTTTTCTCAAAAATGTTGCTATTGTCCCATTATCTTTATTATCTTTTATTGTTCCTATTTTTAAAGTGTTACTCTCTGTATCATCACTATAATATATAACATTATCTATAACATCAATAACATTTGCTTTTTCTTTTAAATTAACTATTTCGTCATTTTTTGTGTTTATTGCAAATATATTTTCGTTTTGACATATTACATATCCTTTTATGCTTTTTATAATTTCACCTTTTTGATATTCTTTTTTATTTTCTCCATTCATATCAGTTGAATAAATTTTATTATAAGATCCTGATTCGCTTTCTGTACCTTGCATAAATATTTTGTCATATGAAATGCAAATATTTCCCAAAGCTTTTTCTGTTAATACTGTTGTTTGATTTCCAGAGCTATCTAATTTTATTAATTCATTTTTAGTATTTTGATTTGTTGAATATTTTGCAAATAATCCTGTATTTTCTCTACTATTTGCAGATAATTTCCAAAAATATGTTGCATCTTTGTATTTTACAAATTCGGCAACATTTGTTGTTACTTCTTCATCTTGCTTTGCTTCATTTGATTGTTCATTATTACTTGTGTTATTAGATTTTTCCTCTTCATTTTTTTCTTTAGTTGTTCCACATCCTGTTAGCATTATTAATAATATTGATACTATTGATAATATTAATATGCTTTTAATTTTTTCTTTTTTCATTTGATTTCCTCCTCATATTTTTTTCATTTACATTATATATAAAAGAATATTAAAATGCAATGAAAAAGTGGAGTATGCACTATTTCCTTCGTGGTTGTCAATGGGTGTCAATGGGGACGGTTCTTTTTGACAACTTTAGGCATACATTTTAGATGTAGCTTAAAAAAGTTGTCAAAAAGAACCGTCCCCATTGACACCCATTGACAACCACGAAAAAATGACAACTTTTCTGTTGTCATTTTTTCTTATCTTTATTAGCTTATTTGTATTTTGTCGTCTTGTGCTGTTACTTTGGCTGGTTTGTTTGGTTTTATTTTTTCATCTAGTATTGCTTCTGCTATTTTGTCTTCTATTAAATTTTGTATTGCTCTTCTTAGTGGTCTTGCTCCGTAGTTGTCATCTACTCCGTTTTTGGCTATTAGGTCTTTTGCAGTTTGGTCTATTTCTATTTTGTAGTTTTGGTCTTGTAATCTTTTTTGTACTCTTTTTAGCATTATATCTATTATTTGAGTTATTTCATTTTGACCTAATTTATGGAATACTATTATTTCATCTATACGATTGATAAATTCTGGTCTAAATTGTTTTTTAAGCTCTGACATTACTTCTTTTTTGGTATCTTCGTATTCTTTATTTTCTTCTTGTTTTTTATCTGTATTTGCTGAAAATCCTAGTGATTTTTTGTCTGATAATAGGCGTGCTCCTACATTTGATGTCATTATTATTACTGTGTTTTTAAAGTTTACTGATCTTCCTTGGCTATCTGTTAAACGTCCATCATCTAATATTTGTAGTAACATATTCATTACATCTGGATGTGCCTTTTCTATTTCGTCAAATAATATTACTGAATATGGTTTTCTTCTTACTTTTTCTGTTAATTGACCAGCTTCATCAAAACCTACATATCCTGGAGGCGCACCAATTAATTTTGCTACTGAATGTGATTCCATATATTCAGACATATCAATTCTTATCATTGCATCTTCGTTTCCAAATAAACTTTCTGCAAGTGCTTTTGATAGCTCTGTTTTACCAACACCAGTTTGTCCTAAGAATAAGAATGAACCTATTGGTCTGTTTGGATCTTTTAATCCTAATCTTCCTCTTCTTATTGCTTTTGCAACTGCTGATACAGCTTCATCTTGTCCTATAACTCTTTCATGTAATGTTTGCTCTAAATTTTTCAGTTTTTCGTTTTCATCTTGAGTTATTTTCTTTACAGGAATATTTGTCCAACTTGAAATAACCTCAGCTATATCATCTTCTGTTAATGTTGTAACACTTTTACTATTTTTATTTTCCCATTTTTTCTTTTCTTTTTCTAATTTTTCTTTTGTTGTATGCTCTTTATCTCTTATGCTCGCTGCTTTTTCGAAATCTTGTGTACGAATTGCTTCATCTTTTTCTTTAGATAAAGATTCTAGTTTTTCTTCTATTTCTTTTAAATTATCTGGAACTGTATATGTTTTCATTCTTACTCTTGATGCAGCTTCATCTATTAAATCTATTGCTTTATCTGGTAAAAATCTATCTGTTATATATCTTACAGACATTTTAACTGCTGCATCAATTGCTTCATCAGTAATTTTTACATTGTGATGTGCTTCATATTTATCTCTAATACCTTTTAAAATTTTTACGGTATCCTCAGATGATGGTTCAAGAACTGTAACTGGGCTAAATCTACGCTCTAATGCACTGTCTTTTTCGATATATTTTCTATATTCATTTAAAGTTGTTGCTCCAACTAATTGTATTTCACCTCTTGCTAAAAGTGGTTTTAAAATATTAGCAGCATCAACTGCACCTTCTGCTGATCCAGCTCCAACTATAGTGTGAATTTCATCTATAAATAATATAACATCTCCTGCTTTTTTTACTTCATTTAAGCATTTTTTTATACGCTCTTCAAAATCACCTCTATATTTTGCACCAGCAACCATACTAGAAATATCTAGTGTAACTACTCTTTTATTTTTTAGCATTTCTGGAACATCTTCAGCTACAATTTTTTCTGCTAAGCCTTCCACAACTGCTGTTTTACCAACACCTGGCTCACCAATTAAACATGGATTATTTTTAGATCTTCTTGATAAAATTTGAATAACTCTATCTATTTCGTTCTTTCTACCAATAACTGGATCTAATTTACCATCGCTTGCTTGTTTGGTTAAATCTGTTCCATATTGATTTAGTGTTGGTGTAGAATTATAGCTTCCACTATTTTTTGAAGATCTTGTACTAGTGCTACTATCTGATTCACCTTCTCTTAAAACTTTTACAATTTCATTATATAATTTTTGTGGATTAATTCCTAAATCCATCATAATTCTAACAGCTACACTGTCACCTTCAACCATAATTCCTATTAATAAATGCTCTGTTCCTATATATTCATTTCCCATTTTTTTAGCTTCTAAAAAAGCATTTTCTATAACTCTTTTTGTTCTTGGGGTAAATCCCATTGGCTCATCGATTTCTTCTTCTGATCTTCCTATGAGCTCTTCTATTTCGTCTAAAATTTTATCTGAAGTCATACCTTGATTTTGTAGAACTTTGCTTGCTATACCTGTGCCTTCTTCAACTAAACCATATAGCAAGTGCTCTGTTCCTATATAATCGTGACCTAAGTTTGCTGCAATTTCATTTGCTATTTGTATAGCTTTTTCAGCTCTATTTGTAAATTTATATGTCATAAAACAACCCTCCTTAAAATTTATTTTTCATTTAGTATTTGACGAATGATTTCACATCTTTTTATATCGCGCTCGAATCCGCTTAGTTCGTTTCCTACTATTTTTTGTAGATTTCCTGGTTTTGTATAAAGCTCTATTTTTTTGACCTTTTGATCATTTAATTCATTTATTATTCCTAAATCTGTACCTAATTTTACATCTGATATAAGTCCTCTGCATTCATCTGATGATAATATTCTTGCATTTGTTAATATACCAAATGACCTATATACTTTATTTTCAAGCTCCATTGGCTTTTTAGTTAAGTATTTTCTTGCTAGTCTTTCTTGCTCTATTATTTTGTCTGTAATTGTTTTTACATTTTTTGTAATTTCTTTTTCTGATAATCCCAAAGATTGACTATTAAATATTTGATATACATCGCCTTTGCTTTCAGTTCCTTCACCATAAATTCCTCTTATACTCATTCCAAAGTTATTAACTGCTCTTAGTACTTTTCCTATATTTCCAGTTAATGTAAGTGCTGGAAGATGTACCATTATGGAAATTCTCATTGCTGTACCTACATTTGTTGGGCATGCTGTTAAATATCCATATTTTTCGTTATATGCGTAATTAACAAGTTCACTTAGTTTATCATCTATTTCAGTCATAAGACCAACTAAATTTTCAAGCTCTAGGCCTGCGCTAAATACTTGCATACGAAGATGGTCTTCTTCATTTACCATTATACATATATTTTCATCATCATTAATTATAATTGCTTTGTTTGGTTTATTGTTCATCGCAAAATCTGGGCTTATTAGGTGTTTTTCCATTAAACTTATTTTTGTGATATCATCCATATTTTCTAATCTTAAAAATTTAAGACCATAACCTAAACTTGGAGTAATTTCCTCAAGCTTATTTAATACCTCTTTAGACTCATCTTTTAAATGTTTATTTGGAAAATTATATTCAACTAAATTTCTTGCTAGTCTTACTCTAGAGCTAATTACTACATCAGAATCTTTTCCATTTTGTAAATACCAATTTGACATATCTAATATCATCCCTTTCTAATAATTAAACTATTGTAGTTTTTTTATTTCATCTCTGATTTTTGCTGCATCTTCATATCTTTCGTCTTTTATTGCTTTTTGTAAATCTTTATTTAGTTTATTTATTTTTTCTTGTTTTTCATCGACTTTCTTTTCTATTTTTTTAGCCTTTTCTTCTTTTTTTGTAGATTGTGTATCTATAGCTTTTACAATATTTTTTGGCTTTCTTCCTATATGTTTTGATGTTCCATGTAGATTTTTTAAAATAGAATCTAATTTATTTGAAAATGTGTCATAACATTCGGCACATCCGAATTTTCCATTATTAACGAAATCATCATATGTTAAACCGCATTTTGGACATCTTTCATTTTCTATTTTTGCAAAACTTGGTAATAAATTATCATCTTCAAAAAAGTCGCTTAAAAAATTAGAAAAATTGATTGGTATATTAAAATCAATATCTTCTAACCCCATTTTTTTTGCACAATCTTCACATAGTGCAAATTCTGTTTTTTCTCCATTAATTATTCTTGTATATCGTACATTTGCTTCATTTTTACCACAATTTGAACATAACATTATAAATCAACCTCCTTAAACTAAATTAATTAACATATTTTTAAAAATGCTTGCTCTTAATTCATCTCTATATTGATGTGGAACTATTAAAACATTGTCACTTGTTGCAACCTTTAATAGCTTAGCTTGTTCTTCTGTAATTATTTGATAAGAGAGCAAATTACTTATGAAAATGTCGACTTCTTGTGCAGAAATACTGTCTTCAATACTTGATATAATATGCATTATGTAGTTACTTTTTGTTATATTTATTTTTTTAATTGTTATATGGCCTCCTCCACCACGTTTACTTTCTACATAATAACCTTGTGATGGTTTGAATCTTGTAGATATTACGTAGTTTATTTGTGATGGTACACAATTGAAGTGCTCTGCTAAGTCGTTTCTTTGTATTTCGATGTAATCGTTATCTTCTTCGAATAATTCTTTTATAAATTCTTCTATCGTATCAGACATTCTCATATTGTAATCCTCCTTTCTTGACTTTGACTTTCTTTGACCTTATGTTTTTATTATACTCTGTTTTTTTTAAATGTCAATACTTTTTTTACATTTTTTTGACTTTCTTTGACCTTTGATTTAAATTATGCTTTTATAATAGAAAAACGACAGACAAAATACATTGTCTGCCGTAAAAAGTTTGCCACAATTGTTATCACATCACTTGTAGCAATAGTAGTGGGCACCAAGGGTACAGTATATACCGCTACCTTGTGCAAATCTCGCTTGATAAACTACATTTTCTGGTAACGGTCTATCTCCTGCGAGCAATTTTTCTGCTATCTCGTAAAAATACTCATCATATATGTATTCTTCAGAGTAATAGCTAACGCCCCATGGATACTGACCCTCCTGGGACAAAACTTCTGACACCGAATTTGGAAAATCTGGATCATTAACGCGATTAATAATCACATTTCCAACATACGTTGCATCAGTATAGTCACCGTATGCAGCTTCACGGGACATTGCATAAGCAATAAGAAAGACATCATTTGAATTTACTTCAGATGCTTCTTCTGCTGTAGTTACAGTTGTCGTCGTAGTCGTCATAGTTGTCGTTGTTGTGGCCTCTGTTGTTATTGGAACTGTTGTTGCCAACAGTTCTGTAACCATAGTAGCCGTAGAATACGACGGTGTTGCTACAGGTACAACCACTTTCTCTTTCGTCTCTGTGGACACACTCACCCGTTCAGCTCCAAAGTATTCCTCCAATGATGGAGTTTCCTCAATTGGTTCTGCATTTGAAATCATGCCTAGTGTTGTCCCGCCAAACACAATTCCAATTGTGACCAAAAGTGAAATTGCTTCTTTTAGCAAATCTTTTTCACTTCCCTTTTGTTATTTTCCCTATTGGGAATTATTTTAATTATACACTATTTATTTGGTTATGTAAACACTAAAAGGCTTTTTTTCCTTTATTATCCATATATTTATGTTGTTTTATATTTTGTCACAAAAAGCATATAACGCTTAATATTCTTGTATTATACAATCACTATACTTATTGATTATATAATATAAAAAGTCAATCTGATATAAATCAGACCGACTTTTATTTTTTCTTTGTCATTTTATTTAATTCTTCTGCTCTTTGTTTTTGTTGATTCGGTGTCATCCAAATAAAATAAGAGCAGATAAATTCACCTGAACTTGTTGTATCATCTTTTTCAAAGTGATGATTACAGCGTATTGGTCTTTTTTTGTTTTTCATATAAATCAACCTCTTTCGTAAATATTATTAAACAAAAAAGATTAATTTATACTATATTTGTAATTGCTTTGATTATTATTAGATACTTTTAATATTCTTTGAAAATAATAGATTATAGCCAATTTTAAGAAATTTTTAATTTGCTTTTACTTATCTGGGCTGTTGGGCAATATTCTTTTACTATTAATCTTACAATTTCTTCTTCTGCTTCTGTTACCTTTGGACCTAATAAAATTTTTAGATCTTTTAATACTTCTTCATCAAAATCCACATAAAATCTTTTACTTGGAATTATTGTATTTGGATTTTCTAATAGATTCATTGCTTCTGTTATAAATTTCTCGGCATTATCTCTATTGTTCCTACATATATTTTTCATTTCTTCCATATATTGCATATTCCAAGGTGCTAAAAATATTCCATATCGGCATTCTTCTTGGAAACTCCAGTTACTTCTTTTATATCTTCCAAGTTTTGAGAAATCATATTTTAATAGTTTTTCTAGATTTATATTTTTTATTTTAGGATATAATAAGTTTTCGTCATCTGTATATTCAATATCATATAATTTTATTCCCTCATCTATTAATGACATTTTATTATTTTTGTATAGCTTTTCCACATCAAAATATTGCATAGTTTCTTCATCAAACCCATATTCACCACGTGCATAAATAAATTTTTTAAATGGAAATTCTGGTAGTTCTATTCTTACTCCTGTCATATCTTGTGAATACATTGTCCATAATGGTATTGATTCTCTACTGCTTTTGTTCCAACAACTTACATAATAAAATCTTCCAAAGTTTTGTAAATCTCCGGTTTCTTTTTCTTCCATATCATCAACATTTTCTAAACTACTAAAACATATGCTTTTCGTTTTTAATATTAATAGTAAATTTTCTATACTTGTATAATGATATAATTTTTTTATTTTTTCTTTTTCCATAATTTTTTCCTTTCCTTATTTTGTAAACTATTTAATCTATTTTTATATTATATATTAAAGGAGGTAATATTTTGAGTTTTGGTTTGTGTTTATCTGGTGGCGGAATAAAAGGTGCTGCTCATATTGGTGTATTGCAATCTTTAGAAGAACATAATATTAATATAGATTATATATCTGGTACATCCTCTGGAAGTATTGTTGCAACGCTTTATTCTATTGGTTATTCACCTTCAGAAATATATAATTTTTTTAAACATTATTCAAAAGATATAACCCATATTGGTTTTAAAAATATATTCAAACTTATATCTGGATTATTACTTAAACATAAAATTATAATTGACGGCTTAAATGATGGTAAAAAACTTGAAAAAATAATGTATAAAATATGTGCTAAAAAAGATATTTATACAATTGATCAAATAAATTTGCCATTATTAATTCCAAGTGTAAATATTGAAAATGGTGAAACTTACATATTTACATCAAAAAAAATACGAAATATATATCAAGATAATTATGTGTATGATAATTCAATTTTAGTTTCTAAAGCTGTTCGTGCTAGTTGCAGTTTTCCTGGAATATATTCACCTTGCCATTATCAAAATAAGATTTTGGTTGATGGTGGTATTCGAGAAAATATCCCTTGGAAAGAAACAAAAAAGCTTGGTGCTGACACTGTTTTAAGCGTTATTTTTGAAAGAACTTTAGAGCCTGATTCTTTTTTAGATATTTTAGAAATTATTACAAAATCTATAAATTTATTATCTCATGAATTGTCTTTATATGAACAGTCTGGATCTGATTACGTTTTAAAGATTAACACTTTAAATACATCTTTACTTGATATCTCGAAAATTGATTTTTTATATAATCTTGGCTATTCTAGTATGAACAATTTTTTAGAAAAAAATAATTGGAACAAAAAACTTTGCAAATTTGAATAATATTGCAAAGTTTTTTGCCTGTTCAATTATGGTCCATCATCTGTTTCATCTTCATCTGGTGTTGTATTTGTTTCATTGTGATTTGTATTTGTATTGTTATTTGTTGTATTAGTATTATTTGTAATATTTTCGGTTGTATTATTTTCTATATTATTTACTTTATTTTCATTTTTTACATTATTTGATGTATTATTTTTTGTGTTATTTTTTGTACTATTTACAGAGATATTTTCTGTTGTTGTATTTTCTTCTGTAGTATTTCGTACTACATTATTTTCTGATGAACTATTTGATGTAGTATTTTTAGTTGTATTATTTTTTGTTGTGTTTTCTTTTTTCTTATTATTGCTTCCTGTACAACCTAAACATTCGCTTGGTACTGTTCCAGATAAGAAATATTCTGTATATACATCTTCACATTTACTAGTTGCTGTCATTCCTGTTTTTGCACATATTTTTGCTTGTTTTATACTTCCAGGCATTGAGAATGTTGTTTTTGATAAATTTGAATGTACACTTTTCATAACAGCTGACCATAACTGCACTGCAGGGCTTTTTCCTTTATATGATACAGTTTCATTTTGATCATATCCATACCACGTTACAGCTGTATAATATGTTGTGAATCCACATAACCATTTATCATAATTATCGTTTGTTGTTCCAGTTTTTGCAGAAACATCCATTCCATCTATTTTACACAATTTTGCTGTTCCACTGCTTCCTTCTACAGGTTGTTTTAAAAGTTCTTTTAGCACATATGCTACTTCTTTTGAAAAGACTTTTGTTTTCTTTTGCTTTGATTTCATTAAATTTTTTCCTTTAGCAGTTTCAATTTTAGTATAAAAAGTTGGCTCTATATATTGTCCATCATTAGCAATTGTTGCATATGCTCCTGCCATTTCTAGTGGTGTTATACCTTTATCTAATCCTCCAAGTGCTAATGATAATGTTTCATCTTTATCTGTTAAACTTGTTATTCCCATCTTTTTTAAATATTTTACAGAATTACTTGGACCAATTGCTTCCATCATTTTTACAAATGGTATATTTTGTGATGATTCTACTGCTCTTCTTACAGTTATTTCTCCAATATACTCATCATTGTCTGTTGGAGAATAACCACTTTCACTTCCATCATTAAATGTAGTTGGCTCATCGTTATACATTGTAGATGCTGTAAATGTTTTTTTATCAATTCCTGGTGCAAGTACTGCAATTGGTTTAATTGCTGACCCAGTTTGTCTTACTGCTTGTGTTGCTCTATTAAAACCACGTGCACTTTTTTTCTCACCTAAACCTCCAACACATCCTACAACATATCCTGTTGTGTGGTCTATTATTACCATTGCAGATTGAGATGTTTGTCCATCATTTGATGTTAGTACATATTTGCTTTTGTTATATTCTTCTTCTAGTTTTTGTTGAATTTCTTTATTTTCTGTACTGTAAATTTTTAAGCCTGCCATATATACATAATTTGTTGCAAATTTTGTACTCATTTTTTTCTTTTCTGATATATCTGAAATAACTTCAGATACTACTGCGTCTGCATGGTATGAATAAATTCCATTGCTTTCTGATTGAATATCTCCTTTTTGAAAATTTAATCCATTTTCCACTTCTTGAACAGCATTATTGTAATCTGAATCATTTATATGTTTTAATTCGTGCATTTTGGCTAAAACAGCTTTTGTTCTTTTCTTTATTTTTTCTGAATTATCTTTTTCATTAAACGGATTATACGAATTTGGTGAATTATTTATTCCTGCTAAAAATGCACATTCTGCTAAATCAAGATCTGATACACTTTTATTAAAATAATATTTAGCTCCCATATCTACACCATATGTATTTGGTGCTACATATATAATATTAAAATATGTTTCTAAAATTTCATCTTTACTGCAAAAGCTTTCTAGCTCTTCTGCTTTTACCCATTCTTCTATTTTTCTTGATATTGAATTATCATCATTACCTGTTAAATTTTTTACTAACTGCTGAGTTATTGTACTTCCTCCAAATGATGATTTTCCAGCATGAATTACATATGAACCAATTGCAGCTGTTGTTCTTTTTATATCTACACCTTTGTGTTTATAAAATCTTTCATCTTCAATATCTATGTATGCATATTTTAAATTATCTGGAACCTGAGACAATTTTACATTATTTTTATTTCTTTCAGCTCCCAGTTTTTCTATTATATCTCCAGAGCTATCAACTATTGTAGATGGCTCATTATTCATCATTTGAAGTACAATATTCTTCCATGAAAAATACGCAGATATCCTATATATACAAAATACTAGATATACAAGAACAAATAACGCATTTGCTTTTTTTATAAAAGCTTTTCTTCTATCTGACATTATTTTTACTTTTGGATTTCCTTTTCTTCCCTTTTGCCTAATGTTTCTTTCAGATCTTTTTACTCTTCTTGTTTCTTCTATTTTATTTAATCTTTTTTCTTTTTCTCTTTTTTTTGCTCTACTCAAAGTTTCATACACCTTCTAAATTTTTCTTTTTTACGCATTCATTTTATCATTAGATATATTTTTTTGCAATTGAATTTTGGCATAATTATAAAGTAGAAGATATTATGGATATAATACCCTCTACTTTATAATTTATATGTTATTTACAATCTAACATCTACAGTTAATTTTATTATATATGAAACTATTAATATTAGTATGTTGTTTTCTACTGCTGTTTTAGGAGGATTGTGTGAATACATGTTTTCGGCACTTTTATTTAGCTCTGCAACTTCGTTGTTTTTGTTTTCGTCTTTAGTAGTTGATGTTTGAACTGTATCTTGACTATTTTGTGGTTGCCATTTTGCTATTATTATATAATCTTTTGTCACTTCTTGTGGAAATGTTTTTATTGGCTCATTTGTTTCTTCGTCATACCAACCTAAAAATTCATATCCTTCCTTACCTATTACTTGTGGTAATGTTGGGAATTTTTCATTTTTTAATATACTTGTATGCTCTATGTAATTTTGCTCATCTTGAAATGTTCCGCCTTCTTCTGTTTTAAAAATTACATCATATGTTATAAAGTTTTTTAGGTCTCTTGATGTTATTTCTATATTGCATTCATTTGATGTTAGAAAACTTTTTAGCTCTTCATTTTTGTATTCTTTTTCAAATGGCATATTTACATTAAGTTCATCTGATAATACTTGTCCTTTTATAATTATTTTTGCTTGTGATGAAAATGGCTCTGTATCAATAGAATATGCTTTTCCTGTAGAATCTGAATTATTGCTTTCTTTAAAATTAATATATGTTTTTTTATCTCCATTTTCTTCTATTTCGATAGATATGTTTGAAATTTCTATTGAAGATTTTTTGTAATCTATGCTTACTCCATTTATTTGAGTGTCTATATATACTTGTCCATCAATATGTATATTTACATTAGTTATTTTGTCATAATTATATTCATTTGCATATATGTGGTTAAAGTTAAAAATTGTAAAAAATAAAATTATGGCACATACCCTTTTTAATTTTTTCAATTTTTTTCTCCTTAATAATATTATTTAGGTTTTTGGTTGTACCTATAAACCTTATGTATATTATTAAGTATATTCTTGTCTTTTGAAAAATATTCCAATTTTTTTATTTTTTCGATTGTCTTTTTTCGACTTTTTTTGTATCCGTTATCGATTGATTTACATATTATATTGTGAGGTGTTTTAATATGATTTTGAATTCTTTTTTTCTTGCGATTTCTAGTAGTGTTGATTCGCTTGGTATTGGTATTACATATGGTTTAAAAAAAACTAAAATTTCATATGTTGCAAATATTATTTTGTTTAGTATTTCAATTATTATTACAACTTTTTCTATGTGGTTTGGTAATTGTATTAGTAATTTTTTATCTAGTAATATTACTAATATTATTGGTAGTTTAATTATTATTTTTATGGGATTTTTCATGACTTTTCAGGCTTTAAAGAAAAATAATGTTGATAATTGTAATAGCGAGAATTTAAGTTTCAATGAAAATATTAATGATGAAAAAATTTTTTGCTTTTTTATAAAGTTTTTGGGAATTACAATTCAAATAATACGAAATCCTACAAATTCCGATTTTGATCATTCTAAAAAGATAGATTGTAAAGAAGCATTTTTTCTTGCAATTGCTCTTTCACTTGACAGTTTTTGTATCGGAATTGGATCTACAATTGCTGGAATTAGTAGTAGTTTATTTCCTCTACTTATAAGTACATTTCAACTTTTGTTTTTAAAGTTTGGATATATTATTGGAAGCAAATTAAATAATACAAAAATTTTTCCAGACAATACTTGGTCTGTACTATCTGGAATATTGTTAATTATTATAGGATTTGTTAAGTTCTTTTAATAACCCTATCTTCTGGGACACCTACAACAGTTGAATTTTTTTCTACTGATTTTAATACAACAGAGCCTGCACCTATTTTTACATTGTCTCCTATGTTGATTGGACCTAGCAGTTTGGCACCAGCTCCTATTAATACATTGTTACCTATGGTAGGATGTCTTTTTAGTTTTTCTTTTCCGGTGCCTCCTAATGTTACTTGATGGTAAATTACGCAATCATTTCCAATTACTGCAGTTTCTCCTATTACTATTCCCATTCCGTGGTCGATCATTAGTCTTTTTCCTATTGTAGCTCCTGGATGAATTTCTATTCCAGTAAAAAATCGTGTTAGCTGTGATATTAATCTTGCTATGAAGAATAGCTTGATGTTATAGAAAAAATGAGCTATTCTGTGGGAAAATAGTGCGTGAAAGCCTGGGTATAGTAATATTACTTCGAAGATATTTCTTGCCGCGGGGTCTTTTTGTTGTATATTTTTGGCATCATAATATAAATTTTTTATTGATGTTAACATATATACTCCTTGTCATTTAGATTTAGTTTATGTATATTCAAATTTTTTTATTTTGTGAATTTTCTTTTTTGAATTTAGTATTTGAATAGCCTGGATGGGTGAATATATATGAAATTACATTGCTTATTTTATAATATTTCTTTAATTTCCTCTTTGGTTAATCCGGTTAATTCAGATATTAAATTAATATCCATTTTCTTTTCCAACATTTTTTTCACAAGTTCGTTTTTTTCTTCAGTTCGACCTTCAGCGAGTCCCTTAGCTCGTCCCTCAGCTAATCCTGCTGCTAATCCCTTTTCCTTCACTTCAGCCATTGCACTATTGTAATCATATCGTGCCCAATCTTCAGCATCTGCTAATTGTTGTACTTCTTCATCTGCATTTAATAGT
>OJME01000689.1_pt1 | contig 30053 bp, 27 predicted proteins | sample 1597151 | NCBI WGS metagenome assembly OJME01 (sample SAMEA2452118, study PRJEB22498) | human gut metagenome | biome: human feces; feature: human gut; material: feces | place: Australia | collected 2012
CTATTGGCGAGCATATAAGGCTAACAGGTTATTAAAAAATTTGTCGAAAAATAATATACTGTTACTAAATATAAGGAAGGTTGGTATTATGGAAGTAACAGTAAATTATGAAAATGTAGGTAACAAAATACGAGAGAGAAGAAACTTTTTGAAAGTAACGCAGGAAAATTTAGCAAATGACATAAATGTATCAGCTTCTTTTATATCTGACATTGAAAATGGTAGAAGAAAAATGAGTTTAGAAACAATGATAAAAATATCAATTGCTTTAAAAACGAGTTTGGACTATTTTATACTAGACAATGTTAAAGATGTTAAACTTAAAAATAATATAAAATATGATGAGTTGAAAAACATATTAGGAACTGTAGATGAAAAGAAGGAATCTGTATTTTTAGATTTTGCAATCAATTCAGCTAAGTTCTTATCAAATAAAGGAAGATAAATATACATAAAACTTTGCAAAAACATTGCAAAATTCTGCAGTATACATTCAAGAATAAGGGTGCTAAAATATAGGTACAAGTTAAGAAACAGATATACTTTTTAGATAAGTATGTAGAGTTGAGCAATATTTTTAAAATAGAAATATTATTCTTGCTCCTTTCAATAATATTTGGTAATCCCCTTTTATATTCTTGATCTACATACTTATCTAAGGAGTATACAAATATAAGGAGGGGAACAATGAAGAAAAAAATTATCATAGTATGTGGTATATTACTAGCAATAATTTGCATTGCAATAAGCTTTTTTATTTGGATTAATAAAGACAAAACTGATTATGACAAAATTTATCTTAATTCATTAAATTTTGAGGGAAGGCTTGCAGAATATACATTTAAACCTAAAGTAAATAATGATAGTGGATATAAAATTAAATTCAAAATTAAAGAAGAATTAAAAGATAATACAGTTGTATTCGCGGGACCATCAGGGGTAGGTAAATCTAGCTTATTAAATCAAATAGATTCAAATTTCCAGTTAAAAACTGGTGATGTAAGTGATAAAATAAAAAGAGGGAAACATACAACTAGACATGCCGAATTATTTGAATTAAAATTTGGAGGTATGGTAGCTGATACTCCAGGTTTCAGTTCTTTAACACTTGATGATATAGAAGATATAGATTTAAAAGATTACTTTATTGAGTTTGAAGATTACGATGATTGTAAATTTGGTTCAAGATGTATCCATCAAAATGAACCAAATTGTGCAGTTAAAGAAGCCGTTGAAAATGGAGAGATTCCTAAAGAAAGATATGAAAGTTATATACAATTATTAAATGAAATAAGACAAGGGAAGAGGAGATATTAGAGATGATTAAATTAGCACCTTCAATTTTATCAGCAGATTTTGCAAGATTATTAGAAGACGTAAAAAAAGTAGAAAAAGCAGGATGTGAATATCTACATATAGATGTTATGGATGGACATTTTGTACCAAATATAACATTAGGACCGGGGATAGTAAAATCACTTAGAAAAGATGTGAATATGGTATTTGATGCACATCTTATGATAGAAAATCCAGATAACTATATAAAAGAATTCGCAGATGCAGGATGCGATATAATAGTGGTTCACCAAGAAGCATGTACACACTTACACAGAACTATTCAAAATATAAAATCACATGGAATAAAAGCGGGTGTTGCACTAAATCCTGCAACTCCAATAGAAACTATAAAATACGTATTACAAGATGTGGATATGGTACTTTTAATGTCTGTAAACCCAGGTTTTGGTGGACAATCATATATACCAGTAGTTACAGAAAAGATAAAAGAACTAAAAGCATTAATAGATAAAATGAATCTTGATATAGATATAGAAGTAGATGGTGGTGTAAAACCATCGAATATAGCTGAAGTTGTAAATGCTGGTGCTAATGTAATTGTCGCTGGTTCTGCTATATTTAATGCAGGTAATATAGATGAAGCTGTTAAATCACTTAGAGAAAATGCAAGTAAGTAAGGTGATGAAAAGTGAAAGTCTGTATAGCATTAAATGGGATTGTAAATGATTACAATAAGACAAAAGAAATAATTGAAAAAGAAAATTACGATTATATTATAGGGGCTGATGGTGGATGTAACCACCTAAATGCTATGGGAATAGTGCCTGACTATATAATTGGTGATTTAGATTCAATAAATAAAAGTTTAATTGAATATTACGAAAGCAAGAATGTAACATTTAAAAAATTTCCAACCCATAAAGATCAAACAGATTCAGAGATATGCGTGCATTTAGCGAAAACTTTAAATGCGACAAAGATAGATTTTATTGGAGCATTAGGTGGACGTATTGATCATGCACTTGCCAATATAGGTTTTATGTACTATGTATTTGAAATGGGAATAGATCCTAGAATGCTGACTAGCGAAGAAGAAATTTTTATAATACACAACGATACTAAGATAATAAAAGGCAAAAAGGGAGATACTATTTCGATATTAGCACTTAAAAAAGATGTACTAGGTGTAACGTTGAAAAAATTAGAATATCCTTTAAATAATGCAAGAGTTTCTTATTTATCTCCGTTGGGTATTTCAAATGTTATGTTAGAAGATGAATGTGAAATAACAGTAGAAGATGGATATTTATTAGTAATTAGAAATTTAAATATATAAAAAATTTTTCTATCTTATATAAAATAAGGAGCAGATTAATTCTGCTCCTTATTTTATATTTATAACTTTTTTAACAAGTGGTATATCAGCTGGAGCCCAAACTAGAGATTCTAAATTTTCTTTATTTAGATAAATAAGTTTTGAGTGTTCATCTGCAACTGGTTCACCTTCTACTAAGTTACATTTTATCGCCGTTAAATTTACTATAATTTTTTCATATTCATGTCTATTTTCACCTATTATTTCTATAGCTTTAATTGAACATTTTAATTCTTCTTTTATTTCGCGTTCTATTGCCGTATATAAACTCTCGCCTTCCTCAACTTTTCCACCTGGAAATTCCCACATATTTGGTAAAGTCATTATAGGAGATCTAAGTGCACATAAAATTTCATTATTTTCATTTTCAATAACTGCAGCTACTACTTCAACTAATTTTTTATTCATAAGCCACCTCCATAAATAAGATAACATATATTACATAAAACTTCTATGGTAGTAATATACAAAATTTTTGTTATAATATATAAATAGACATAAATTAGAAAGAAGGGGTATAAGTGATAAAAGCAGGTCTTGTAGTTGAAGGCGGAGGCATGAGAGGTGTTTACAGTTCTGGAGTACTTGATTTTTTCATTGAAAAAGATTTATTTTTTGAAAATAACTACGGTGTATCAGCAGGAGCTTGTCATCTTTGTAGTTATCTGGCAAAACAATATAAAAGAGCATTTCGTGTTAATGTAGATTACTTGAATGATAAAAGATATTGTAGTGTGCATAGTCTATTAAAGACAGGAAATTTATTTGGAGCAGAAATGTTATATGATATTATACCAAATGAATTGGATTTATTTGATTACGATACATATAATAAAAATGAATCTAATTTTTATGTAGTTATAACGGATATAAATACAGGTAAACCTGAATATGTAAAAATAGGAGATTTAAAAAAGGATATTATATATGTAAGGGCATCTAGTTCATTGCCATTATTAGCTCAAAATGTAAAAATAAATGATAAAGAATATTTAGATGGTGGGATATCTGACTCAATTCCAATAAAAAAATCTATAGCAGATGGAAATAAGAAGAATGTAGTTATTTTAACTAGAGATAGTACTTACAGAAAAGGAAAAAATTCTTTAATGCCTATTATAAAGCTAAAATATAAAAAATACCCAAACTTTGTTAAAAGTATGGCTGATAGATATATTGTATATAATGAAATATTAGATTTTATAAAAGAATTAGAAGATAATGGAGATGTATTTGTAATAAGACCTAAAAAGCCAGTAAATATAGGCAGAACAGAAAAAAATCGTGAAAAATTAGAAGCGCTTTATAACGATGGATATAATGATGCAAAAGATTGTTATGAAGAGCTATTAAAATATTTAGGAAAAGAAAACTTGTAGCATTATTTTATGCTACAAGTTTTTTAGGGTATTTTAATTTAAAATTTAAAAAGTATGGACGATTTTATTATTTACACATTACAATTTGTTCTTTAATATCAGAATAAATTTCAAGACCTTTAGTATCATACACTTTAATTACATCTGTATTTATAGATTTAGAAAATCTAGAGGCTATATTTTCTCTTTCCTTAAGAGCATCTTCATTAAATACAACGTTTTCCTTATTATCAAATAAAGCTACATAGAATATACCAGTTTCAACTAAGTCTTGGAAGAAATGACTTCCATAAGATAATTCTGGTACAACATCTCTATCGCTATAAGCTATTTCACACATAACTGACATATTGTTAAGCTCTGTAAAGTGTACAGGAACGCCAAGTGATGGAGTAGAAGTTCCCCAACGCCCAGGTCCCATAAGCATAGTATTTTTGCCTTTTAGAAGAGTATTTAAAATACCTATTTGTCTAGCTATTTTATATTTATCAACTTCAGTTAAATCAAGATATTCATCTGCAGATACATATACTATACAGTCTATAGGAAGGCGTATGTTTCCTCCCATAAAGTTTCCTTTAGAAGAAAATAAACAATCTTTTTTATTTAATAATTTAGGGATTTCAATAGATTTTCCTAATCCCCTAGTTTGAAGCGGTCTACATTGAACAATATTTATTTTAAAGCTTCCATCTTCTTTGAAATTAGCAGTAAATTCTATATCTACAGGATAGTTATATTCAGTAGATATTATATGTAGAGCCTTTTTCATAGCTTCAGGAAAAGCAGAATATTTTAATAATCGTTTAAAATTAAGAATATAAGGAGCGCTATTTGGATCTAACCCAAGTTCTTTAAGTCTAATTTGAGTATTGTAATCTTTAGAACCAAATAAGTTTATATCTGTCTTTAATTTTTCATTTATAACATCATCTATATTTACATTCATATGTCTATTAGTAGCTAAGTTTAATACATCAACAGAATGCTGAGAATATTTTTGTTCATCGTTTGAATTCATAATTGGAAGTCGCATAGGGTCATCTAAAGTTACTATTCTTACATAATCACCAATTATACGGTCAACAGCTCTTGTACCTAAACCAAATACAAGTCTTATCATTCCATCATCCATATTTACATTTTCATCATATACATATAAGTTAGATGAATTTCCAACACCTGCAAGATGAGGGAAGAAATATTGACCATGATAATCACCAGAAACCCTTTGAACTAAAATTGCCATTTGTTCGTCTTTTTTATCAAGACCTCTAGTTTTTCTATAATTTATAGCATCAGGGCTCATAGTACTTGCATAGACTACTTTCACTGCATTTATAAATTCATTTAATCTTTCTTTCGGAGTACCTTGATTTACACAGAAAACACTTTCGTATTTTCCAGCAAATGCATTTCCAAAGTTGTCCTCAAGTAATGAACTAGATCTTACTATTATAGGGGATTGACCAAAATACTCTAATATTTGCATGAATTGATCTTCTATATCTTCAGGGAATTTACCATTTTCAAGCTCTTTTTTTAGCTCTGGAGCATATTTAAAATATCCTTCATCTGTTTTTTGTTTAGTTCTCAAATCCCATAAACCGTTTTCAACTATATAAGAGTAATAAATGTCGGTTCCTATAAAAAATGAATCATGGTTTTCTAATATAGGTTTAAAGTAATCTTTTGCATCATCTGATGAATTTAATATTTGAGTTGCAACTAGCATACCTACACTCTTACCACCAATATTACCAGTACCGATTAATCTAGAAGATATTTTTAATAAATCTTTTAGTGAAAAGTACTTCATGCACATATCAAATATTTTTGGCTCAATACCTATTAAACAGTATATTAAAAGCTTTTTAATATCTTCTTGGGTTTTTTCATCTTTTTTTAATGCAGATCTAGCTGAATTAATAGTTCGTCTCCAATAGCTAAGTCTTTTACTGCTTCTCCAATTTATATGAGAGAATAATTCAACAGTATCATCACTTGAAGTTATTTGAGTTACTTTTGTTCCATCTATATGAATAGGCAAAAACATAGTTGGCGAAACTCTATCAGATACTTTAAGTGGATGTATATAATATTTATCATCTATAGTATATATATCAAATATTACCTTTGCAATTTCTCTAGCCTTAGAAGGTAAGACATAAGAATGTGCTTTTCTCATAATAGAAAAGCAAGACACAGCATTTAAGTCATGAAGATAAGAGCATATTACAGAAAAAAAGTTTATTATCATAGAGTCAGAGTGCCACATGCGTTGTAAGCAAGTTAAATTATCGAAAATGTAGAAAGTATTTTTGACCTCTGATTTGATTATTTCGCTGATTTTTAAAGTAAAATAATTAAATCCGATATTAGGATCTAACTGAAAGATTTTAATCTTTGTTAAATCAGTGCTTATAGATTCGTTATTTATACTGTCTATTGTATCGTCTGAAGGGTCATCAAACAAAGGTTTTTTATTAGCAAATTTAAAATATACTATATTTCTACCATCTTCTATTGCTCTATTTACGAAAGGTGTTAAGAACTTTTTATAGTCGCTAATTGTACCAACTTGACAAACTATACTATCCCCTAGTCTTAACATATCTATAGATTTGTCAAAGCCGTCAATGCCAGTACTTACTAAATCAGAATGTATCATATTAAAAACCCCCTTATTAAAAATATGAATAAATTGTGTAAAAATAAAATTTTATGAAAAAGTTTTCCTATAATAAAAAGTATATCATATTATTTGTTAAAAATAAAACAAAAAATAGAAATCATATATTTACTATAAAGTGAATAATATTAAATATGCAAGGAGTGATTAATATGAAGATGATAACTATTAAAATGCCAAAATGGATTTCTAACATAATTTTAAAATTTATGAAAAAAAGTAAATAAAATTTTAAATAAATTCAACTATCGTAAGATAAAAATAGTAACTTTTGCAATAAAATAAAAATTTATAGCAAAAGTTATTATTTTGCATTTTTTATAAAATGATGCTAAAAAGTATAAAAGAAATTTTGAAAAATAATATTGCATTTAGAAAAAATTTACATGACATAAAACGTTTGATAATAGTAGAGTTTACTGTTGTTTTTAAATGAAAAAATGAAATGAAATTAAAATAACTATTAAATTTTAAAAGTGAAACAAAAATAAAATTTACAGAAAATTATGTCTTTTGATGTTTTTGTTTATTTTTTTTCATTTTATGCTATAATATGTTATATATTCGACTTAAAGATAAAAATAATATAAATTTTTTTTTCATAATTTATATTTAATGGTTTCAATATTTGGACAAGCTCTAAATTAAAAAATGTATATTAAAGAAAAAGAAATTTTATTAATTAAAGATTAACTAATATTTTGGGTTTAAAGGAGAGATTGAAGATGGAAAAAAGCAATAAAAAACTTGGGTTAACAACAAAAATTTTTATTGCTCTTATTTTAGGAGCAATTTGTGGGGTAGTATTATATTATTGGGTTCCAAATGGAACTTTTAGGGATGATGTATTAATTAATGGTGTATTCTATGTAGTAGGTGACGGTTTTTTAAGATTAATGCAGATGCTAGTTGTTCCTTTAGTATTTTGTTCATTAGTATGTGGTAGTGCAGCTATAGGTGATACTAAGACTTTAGGAAAAGTTGGGATGAAAACAGTAACTTTTTATATGCTTACAACAGCATTAGCTATAACAGTAGCTTTATCAGTTGGTAAAATTATAAATCCTGGTATAGGATTAGATATAAGTTCAGTTCAGCAAGCGGAGACTCAAGTTGCAGAAGCAACTAGTATAGCTGATACGCTTTTAAATATAATTCCTAAAAATCCAATTCAAGGATTAGCAGAAGGAAATATGCTTCAAATAATATTATTTGCATTAATAGTAGGTATATTAATAGCAAAAATGGGAGAGAGAGCAGGTTTATTATTAAAAGGATTTACTCAATTTAATGATTTAATGATGGAAATGACTTCGCTTATAATGAATGTCGCTCCATTTGGTGTATTTTGCTTAATAGCTAAAAATTTTGCTAATATAGGATTTGATGCATTTTTACCAATGTTAAAATATATGCTTAGTGTATTTATCGCATTAGGGGTACAATGTTTTGTAGTTTATATGTTATTCCTAAAAGTAACTACTGGATTGAGTCCAGTTAAATTTATCAAAAAATTTGCTCCAGTTATGGGATTTGCATTTTCAACAGCAACATCAAATGCAACAATACCTATGTCTATAGATACATTGTATAAAAAGATGGGTGTTTCTAAAAAGATATCATCATTTACAATACCTCTAGGTGCTACTATAAATATGGATGGTACATCTATAATGCAAGGTGTGGCAGTAGTATTCGTAGCACAAGCATTTGGTATAACATTAACACCAATAGATTATTTAACAGTAATAGCAACAGCAACACTTGCGTCAATAGGTACAGCAGGGGTTCCAAGTGTTGGGCTTATAACTTTATCAATGGTATTTACATCAGTTGGATTACCGGTAGAAGGTATAGCTTTAATAATGGGCATAGATCGTATATTAGATATGACAAGAACTGCAGTTAATATAACAGGGGATGCAATTTGTACAACTATAGTTGCATATCAAAATAAGGATGTAGACATAGAAGTGTTTAATGAAGAAAAAGAGGCAGTTGAAATAGACGGTTCAGAAGTAATAATATAATTGTATAGATTGGGATATCGCGTTTGCGGTATCCTTTTTTTAGTATATAGGAAATTATAGTCATTTAAAAATGTGGATTTTTTTGAAATGCATTAACGGAAATTATATTTATCCACAATTTAAAGCTGATTATAATTTCCTATGCATTATAAAAAAGAGACTGCTGCAAAATATTAAATATTCTGCAATAGTCTCTTAATTAATAATAATAAAATTATTAAGCTCTCTCAACTTTTCCTGAACGTAAACATCTTGTACAAACTTTAACTCTTTTTGGAGTTCCTTCTTCTACAACTCTAACGTTTCTTAAGTTAGCAGACCAAGTTCTTTTATTATGTTTGTTTGAGTGTGATACTTGGTTTCCTGAAACTTTACCTTTACCACATACGCAACATACTTTTGCCATCTTAGCACACCTCCTTAATTTATAATCTATTTAAGACTGAAACATATTTATATTAACATAAATATTAATATTTTGCAAGACAAATTGATAATGATTTATTTCTGTCTAACAATCTGTTGAACAATTTACCATTATCATATAAAATTATATATATAAATTGCTATAATGTAAATATCAAAATAAAAAAATAATAAATTATTTTTGAAATTTTAATTTAAAACAGGTAAATTTCAATGTTTTTCTTTATTGTAAAATTTTATATATAGCATAAAAAAAGAAATTAATGTTATATTCGTTATAAAAATACAGTAAATAGACTATAATTGATATAAGAAAATTTTTATTAAATCTTTAATTTATTACAATTTTATAGTATTATATACTAATGATTAATTATTTTAATATATTTTGTAATGAATTTTAGATTAAAGTAAAACATATAAAGTTCACATAACTTTTATACAAAATAGGAAAGTAATAAATCTTTAATATAAAAAGATTTTCTAATAAGAAAAACTTTCAAGTACTTATCAGTTAAAGTATAATTACCTTTTGAATGCATTTATTAAGAATTATATTTATTAACTATTATTTATAAATGTAATTTCTTATGCATTAAATAAAATCAATAAACTTAAGGGGGTTAAAAACCATGAGTGCAAAATTAAATAACAAATATGGATGTATAGAAATAGATAAACAAGTTATATCTCAAGTAGTATATAGAGCTGCTATGGAAAGTTATGGCTTAGTAGGTTTTTCACAAAAAATAAAAGGTATAGTAGAATTATTAAAAGAAGGCAATATAGCAAAAGGTGTTAAAGTAATAGAATTAGAAGATAACACTATAGAAATAGAATTATTCGTTATAATGCAATACGGAATTAATATTGCTACAGTTGCAAACAACATAATTGAAAGAGTAAAATACTCTGTTGAAAATGTAACAGGGATAAAAGTTAGTAAAATAGATGTTAATGTACAAGGCATTCGAGTAAAGTAATTTAGGAGGAAAGAAATGATTCAATATATAGACGGAAAGCAAGTAAGAAATATGTTTGTTTCTGGTGCAAATAATCTTAAAAATCATAAAGACTTGGTAGATAAATTAAATGTATTTCCAGTCCCAGATGGTGATACAGGAACAAATATGTCTCTAACTATATCTTGTGCAATAAAAGAACTAAACAAAGTAGAAAAAGACGACATAGGTCAGCTTGGAAAAGCTCTTTCTAAAGGTTCTTTAATGGGTGCTAGAGGAAATTCAGGTGTTATTTTATCACAGATAATAAGAGGTATAGCTCAATCAATCGATGGTAAAGAAATGCTTACTAGTATGGACATAGCAAAAGCTTTAAAAAATGGTTCAGATATAGCTTACAAGGCTGTAATAAAACCAGTTGAAGGAACTATCTTAACAGTAGTAAGAGAAAGTTCAGAATACGCTTTAAAAGCTGCTGTATTAGAAGAAGACATAATAGAATTTATGAAACTTCTAGTAAAAGAAGCTAATAATTCATTAAACAGAACTCCAGAACTACTACATGCTTTAAAAGAAGCTGGTGTTGTAGATTCTGGTGGTAAAGGATTAGTTTTAGTATACGAAGGTATGTTAAAATCATTAGAAGGACAATTTGTTGAAAGTCAAGAAGTTCAAACTTCAGAAACTTCTTCTGTACAAGTTGAAAATAAAATATCTACAGAAGATATAAAATTCCAATACTGTACAGAATTTATACTTGAAACTGATAAAATATCTGATGTACAAATGCGTGATAAAATGCTTAAATATGGAGATAGTTTAGTTGTTGTTGGAGATGACGGTATAATAAAAGTACACGTACACACTAATACTCCAGGTGATGTTCTTCAAGAAGCTTTAGCATTTGGACAATTATTAACAATAAAAATAGAAAATATGAAATTACAACATGAAAATAAAGTAATTCAAGACGCTAAAGAATCTGAAGTTGAAGAACAAGCAGTTTCAGAAGAACCAAAAGAATTTGGTTTCATAGCTACTTCAATGGGTGATGGTTTAGCTAAAATATTTAAAGATTTTGGTGTAGATCACATAATCGAAGGTGGTCAAACTATGAATCCAAGTACTGAAGATTTTATGAATGCAATAGATAAAATGAATGCAAACAATATAATCATATTACCAAACAACAGTAATATAATTATGGCTGCAAACCAAGCAAAAGATTTAAGTGATAAAAACATAATAGTAATACCTACAAAAAATGTATCTCAAGCTTTTGCAGCACTAGTAAACTTTGATGCTGATTTAACTTTAGAAGAAAATGAAGCTAACATGTTAGACGCTTTATCAACAGTTAAAAATGGTCAAGTAACTTATGCTGTTAGAAATACTGTTATAAATGATGTGGAAGTTAAAGAAGGTAATATTATAGGTTTAGGCGAAGGTAAATTATTATCAGCAGGTGATGACATCGATGAAATAACTACACAACTTGTAGAAAGTTTAGTAGATGAAGACAGTGCAATAATAACTTTATTCTATGGTGAAGATATCCAAGAAGAACAAGCAGAGGCTTTAAGAGAATCTTTAGAAGAAAAATTTGAAGATATCGATATAGAATTATATTATGGAGGCCAACCAATTTATTATTATTTAGTATCTGTTGAATAAAGAAATAAAATTATGTAAATAATGGGGGCTGTTTCAATTTTTATTGAGGACAGCCCTTTTTAAAGGTTTAAATATATTAAAATTTATCCTCTATAAAATAGAGGATTTTTTTAGGTGATGATATATGAATAGCTTAGACAAAAATATTCAGTTTGTAAAAGGTATAGGGCCTAAAAAGGCTTCAAAGTTAAATAAATTAAATATATTTACAATTAAGGATTTATTATATTATTTTCCGAGATCTTATGAAGATAGAAGTAATATTAAAAAGATATGGCAATTAGAACATGATGAGAAAGCATGTACAAAAGGAATAATTAGCGAAGTAAAAAGTCATGAGGCCAAAAATAAAATAAAAGTGACTAAATTTACGTTAAGAGATGAAACAGGGTTTTTAAATGTTGTATTTTTTAATCAAGATTATTTGACTAAGGTGTTTAAAAAAGGAGACAGCGTAATTGTCTATGGAAAAATAAAAAGAGAGGGTGGATTTTTAGAGATGAATTCGCCTCAAATAGAACATTTTACTAATGCGCAAACATCAACAGGCAAATTAATACCTATATATCCTCTTACTTATGGAGTTACAAATAAAGATATAATAAATACTATAAAAAATATTTATACAAACGAAAAAGTAAGTATACAAGAGTATTTACCAAAAGATATAATAAATAAATATAAATTATGTAGTATAGATTTTGCAGTTAAAAATCTGCATATGCCACAGGACAAGCAATCTTTAAAAATTGCACTATATAGAATGATTTTTGAAGAATTTTTAATTTTGCAAATAGGTCTTTTTTATTTTAAAAGTGGAATAGATAACTCAGAAGGTATAAAGTTTGAAAAAAAAGAGAAATTAAATGATATAATAAAATCTCTGCCATTTAATTTGACAAATGCTCAGTCTAGAGCATTAAACGAAGTAATAGACGACATGGTTAGTGAAAATATGATGAACAGATTAGTTCAAGGAGATGTTGGGAGCGGAAAGACTATAGTAGCTGTACTTGTGCTTGCATTATCTGTTTTAAATGGATATCAGGGAGCATTGATGGCACCTACTGAAATTCTAGCAAGACAACATTATGAATCATTAACACAAACTTTAGCACCTTTTGATATAAATATAGATTTATTAGTAGGAAGTTTAACTAAAAAGCAAAAAGAAAAAGTACTAGAAAAAATTAAAAATCATGAAACTGATATTTTAATAGGTACTCATGCTCTTATAGAAGATAATGTAGAATTTGATAATTTAGGTGTTGTTGTAACTGATGAACAACACAGATTCGGTGTAAGACAGAGGGCTAAACTATCTACAAAAGGAAATAACCCTGATATTTTAGTTATGACAGCTACACCAATACCTAGAACATTAGCTTTAATACTTTATGGAGATTTAGATATATCTATAATCGACGAACTTCCACCAGGAAGACAGCCTATAGATACTAGAGCTTTTGAATCTAAAAAAAGAGATTTTATATATTCAAATTTTGTAAGAGATGAAATTGAAAAAGGAAGACAAGTATATATTGTCTGTCCATTAGTTGAAGAAAGTGAAGCTATTGAGGCAAAGGCAGCAGAAGACTTAAGAGATGAATTAAAAGAAAAATATTTTTCAGATTTAAATGTCGAGGTTTTACATGGAAAGATGAAACCTAGTCTAAAAGATAAAATAATGGAAGATTTTAAAAATAATAAAATCCAAATTTTAGTTTCGACAACCGTGATTGAAGTAGGTGTAAATGTACCTAATGCGACTTTAATGATTATAGAAAATGCTGAGAGATTTGGTTTAGCACAACTACATCAGCTTAGAGGGCGAGTAGGTAGAGGCTCTCACAAATCTCACTGTATATTAATATATTCATCAAAAACAAATGTATGTAAAGAGCGTATGGAGATTATGGAAGAGACTAACGATGGATTTAGAATTTCTGAAAAAGATCTAGAAATTAGAGGTCCAGGTGAGTTCTTTGGAACTAGACAACATGGTATTCCAGAATTAAAAGTAGCCAATATTTTTAAGCATATAAAAATTTTAAAATTGGCACAAGAAGAGTCAAAATTTATTTTAAAACAAGATAGAAATTTAGAGAAAAGCGAACATATTTTATTAAAACAAGAGATAGTAGAAAAATTTAGTAGTATTAATAAAGAAATCTCATTAAATTAATAAATTTTATGTTAGAATATATTTATTGAAGGGAGAATAAAATTTGAGAGTTATATCAGGAAAAGCAAGAGGATTAAAACTAAATACTCCTAAAAATGAAGATGTAAGACCAACAACGGATAGAGTAAAGGAATCATTGTTTAATATAATAAATTTTTATGTTATGGACAATAATATTTTAGATTTATTCGCTGGGACAGGTTCTTTAGGTATAGAATGTTTGTCAAGAGGAGCAAATAAATGTGTTTTCGTAGATAAAAGCAAGGAAAGTATGTCTATAGTTAAGTCAAATATAAAAAAGGCTAGAGTTGAAAATGAAAGTATAACTTTAAATACAGATTTTAAAAGTGCTATCTTATCTTTAGGACGTCAAGGAGATAAATTTACTATAATATTTATGGATCCACCTTACTATAAAAATATGTTTATAGACGCACTATCATCAGTAGATGAAAATAATTTACTAGAAGAAGATGGTATAATAGTTGTTGAACACGATACAAAAGATAGCTTCCCAGACAATGTTGGAAGACTATATAAAGATAGAGAAAAGAAATATGGAAATACGACATTAACATTTTATAAAATGGAGGAAGCATAATGAATAAAAAGTTTACAAAAGCTATGTTTGCAGGCAGTTTTGATCCTATAACTAATGGTCATTTAGATATAATATGTAGAGCATCAAAAATATTTGATGAGTTACAAATAGGTGTTCTTCATAATCCAAATAAAAAAGGGCTTTTTAGCTTTGAAGAAAGAGTAGAGTTAATTAAATCTTGTACATCTCATTTAGATAATATAAGAATAGTTAGCTTTGATGGTTTATTAGTGGATTATTGCCATAATAACGATATTTGCACATTAGTAAGGGGCGTAAGAAGTGAAGCCGATGTAAACTACGAGCTTCAAATGGCTCATATGAATAAAGAGTTAAATCCAGATATAGAGACAATATTTTTACCTACAAATACAAAATATTCTTTTATAAGTTCATCGCTTATAAAAGAAGTGCTTGCATTTGATGCAGATGTTAGAAATTTAGTGCCAGAACAAGTTTTAATAGCACTAAAAAACAAGAGTAAGGGGAGAGAATGATGGTTGAAATGGAACTTATTGAATTATTAAGACAGCTTGAAATGATGATAGAAGAAGCTCCTGCAAAGGCGTTTTCACATAAAATCGTTGTAGATAGAGAAGAGATTTTGAGTTTAATAAAAGAAATAAAATCTGTAATACCAGAGGAAGTAAAACAAGCTTCTTGGATAAATACAGAAAGAGTTAAGATTATAAGTGATGCTAAAAAAGAAGCAGAAGAAATAGTTTTACAGGGTGAAAAAGAAGTAGAAAGATTATTAAAAGAAAACCAAAAAAATATAGAAGCTCTAGATAAAGACTATCAAGCAAAAATAGAGTATATGATAGAAAACAATCAAGTAGTTCAAAGAGCTAATGAAAGAGCTGAAGCTATAAAAGATAAAGCAGAAAAGTATAAATATGAAATGATTGAAAGTTCAAATCAATATGCAGAGGATGTTTTAAGCTTCCTTGAACAAAAATTAGAAGAGACTTTAGAAGAAGTTAAAAATAACAAAAGAGAACTTAATCCTAGAATATAATATGAAAGCACTTGATAATTTAAATCAAGTGCTTTTTTAATATAAAATTTGAATAAAAATAACGATATATTTTTATATATGTAAAAAATTTGCTATAATATAATTTGTTAAAATGTGGATTATACACGAATGGAATTATTTATATAAAAGGAGGTAAAGATGTTTTGTAAATATTGTGGGAAGAAAATAGATAAAAATTCTAAGTTCTGCGAATTTTGTGGAAGACCGGTAGGCAAATCGGATTCGAAAAAAATAAATTTAGAAAAGGATGAAGATCTAGTTTATATTGATTCACATGATTCTACAGAATTTAATGATTACGATTTTGATAATGTAGATGATTTTAGTTATGAAGAAAATTTTAATTATAATCAAAATAATAAAAAGAGTAATAATAAATTAATTATGTCATTATCTTGTATTATTGCTGTTTTTGCGATTGCTTTCATAGCTTTTAAAGTAGATCTTTTTGGTACCAATGACAATAAACCTGTATCTTCAATATCAAGTATAGGGAGTACAAGTGAAAATGAGACATTTTCTAAAGAAGAAAATGAAGATAGTCAAAATATAGGGAATACGCATGAATATGTAAATAATAATGATTCAAGAAATGAAATTAAACAAAATAGCAATACATCAAATAAAAATCAAATAAATAGAACTAAGAATTTAAATACAATAAATATATTAAATTCTGAATGTAGTTCAATACTTCATGATTCTACTAATAAAAATTATGGTTCAACAAAGGTTTTGGATGGTGATTTTTCGACTGTTTGGTCTGAAGGAGTATCTGGATATGGTAATGGAGAATGGATAATACTAGATTTTGACAATATATATACCGTTAAGAAAATAAAAATAGTTAATGGCCTTGTAAATAAAAAGAATGGGTATTACAACAATAATAGACCTAAATCATTAACGTTACAATTCTCAGATGGAAGTAGTCAAAAAATAAATTTAGAAGATAATAATACAGGTTATCAAGTTGTAAATATAAATGCGGTAGAAACATCTTATGTTAAATTTGTTATAGATTCTGTATATTATGGAACTAAATATGATGATACTTGTATAGCTGATATTGAAATATTAGGGTATTAAACTTTTTAAAATAACTGGAGGAATTATGCAGATACTTATATTTGAGCCACATAGAGGGTGCAAGAAAGTTTTATTAAAAAAAGAAACACCTAAAATAAATTTAGGAAAAACTGTAAGGGATGGGTATGAACATATACAGTTAAATTCAGATTTTTTGCCTGATTATGTAGGAATAATAATTTATCATGAAGGTAAATTTTATTTTAGAAATTACGGTAAAATAAATATATTTGTAGATAATAAAAGATTAGAGGATTCTTCTGTAGCAATGAGATTAGTTCATGGAAGTATGATAAAAATTCAATATAGTGAAAATAAAAATGTCTATATTGGATGTATAGAGGGAGAATTAGATAATAAATGGAAGGTTTTCAAACCAGAAACAAATGAGGTCTTGGATATACAAAAAGATAAAAAAGGATATGTTATAAGAAATGCAAATGATATAATTTTCCATGGTAGAAAAATAAATGCAAGATATTTTTTGCCTAAAGATGGAGATATCTTTATGCATGATAACCGTATTTTTTATTCAATGAAAAATAATTTATTTTTTGATGTATTAAAGAATACTAACTTACAACAACAAAAGAAAATTGTAATTAATAAACAAAAACAATATCAACCACAACATCCACAACCAATTAATAAAAGAAGACCTGCTATATCAATGGAGCATGTTACAAGATATGATAAAAAGAAAAAATGGTATAGATTAAAAGATGTAAATCTCACAATTAATTCTGGAAGGCTCGTAGCTATTATGGGTGTATCGGGAGCAGGTAAAAGTACATTGTTTGATGCTATCTTAAAACGATTGAAACTTGATGAAGGAACAATAAAGATAGATGGAGATGAATTGGGACATGTACCGCAATTTTCTGTACTTAGAAAAGGGAATACTGTTCAAGAGACTATGGAATTTTACGCTAGTAAGAAATTAAAAAAATATAACAAAGAAGAGAGAATGCAAAAAATAGATGATTTATTAGATAAATTAAATTTATCGTTATTTAAACAATCCTTAGTGGGTAGATTAAGTGGAGGTCAATCTAGAAGATTAGATATAGCAGTCCAACTTTTAAATGAACCGAGAGTTATATTAATGGATGAGCCAGATTCTGGATTAGATATAAAAAGCTGTAGAGAATTATATGAAATACTGGCTAGATTAGTAGCAGATAAAAACAGCACTATTTTAGTTATAACACACAATACTCATATGGCATGTAAATATCCATATATCGACGACCTTTTATTTATGGCATCACAAGGAAGAATATGTTTTTATGGTCAAAAAGAAGATGCATTAAATTATTTCAATATAAATGATTTAGATGATATATATAATGCAGTTGAAAATAATCAAGATTATTTTGTAGAAAAATATAATAATTTAGTTAATAGGAGAGTTTAAAGTTATGGGGGTTATAATAAAAAATTACGTAAAAAATTTAAAAAATGAAAAAGCACAGTATATATTTATAGGATTTCCATTAATTATATCTATGTGTGTGGGACTGACATTAAGGGGAAAAATGTTTGAAGATTATAGCGATACTAGGTCTAGATTATTTGCTATAGTATGTGTAGCGATATGGATTGGATTATTTAACTCAGTTTTAGAAATATGTAAAGAAAGAGATAGTATAAAAATGGATTTAAACAGTGGATTTAATGCATTTGAACTATTTACATCTAGATTTTTAGTTCAAGGCGCGGTTTGTTTATTCCAAGCTATTATAATATTTATAGTGTGTTCATTATTTGTAGAATTTCCATCAGAAGGGGCTATAATGAGTCCGTCTGTATTTGAGTATATATTATCTATTTTCTTAATAATATTTAGTGCAGATGTTATGGGGCTTTTTATATCTTCGTTGTGTCCAAGTAATGATATTGCAAATAGAAGTTTGCCATTTATTCTTATGGTTCAATTTATATTTTCTGGGCAATTATTTGAATTAGGTGATACACTAGAAAAAGTATCTAAATTTACTATAAGTAAATGGGGAATGGATTTATTAGGATCAATAGGAAATATAAGTGATTTAAAGTCAAATATCCCAATAGAGGAAAAGTTTTTTGACGCATTTGAATTTACATCTAGTCATGTAATTGGTATATGGGCAATCTTACTTTTATTCATAATAATATTTTCTATATTATCAATGTTCTTCATAAATAGAATAAAGGCTGAACAAAAATAAAAATTTACATAAAGAAAAACTATGAAATTTACTATATATAACTTAAATTTCATAGTTTTTTTTAGCATATAGGAAATTATAATTAACTTTAAATTATATTCATTTAAACTCTTATTTAAGATGACAAATCTTTTAAATATGTAAATAAATAAATTAATAAAATTACAATAAGTAGCGGTGTGAAATGGTCCATATAAAAATTATAATATGTATAACTAGAGTTTTTAATAAAGAATGTCGGTACTAAATAAGATTTATTGAATAATAAAAATACATAAGTAAATATAGCTGAAAAAAGTCCGTGTAAAAACTTTGAGAATATGTATAAATTGATTTTTATGTCAGTTTTTCCTATAAAGCTGGAACATTGAGCCAAAATAGATAGTCCACTAAAAGCTACTAAAAAACTACAAAGTGGAACTAAAAGATTATAGGAAATATTGCTTAATTGACTTAAATTATTGCACCCTATAGTCATTTCGAATAAACCGCTTATAAAAGCGCTTATAATATCTGGAGTAATACTAAATGGAGATAAAAATATACATATAAAATAAGATACGAAATCTATTACCTTAAAAAATTGAAGTATTTCAAAAAATACAGAAAACATAATTACAAATCCACCAATTGCCAAAAGTGTATTTACTCCATTTACGACAGCTTTTCCAAATAAAACAAAAAAACCTTCTGATTTAGTATCATCGTAAATTATATTGTTTATATCTTTTAGAATACTATTATTTGCTTTAATCCTTTTTTCACCACCATAATTTCTAAAGAGAAGTCCAACAGTTAAAGATGCTAGATAGTGACATAAAAGCATTATATAACCTATATGAGGATTTTTGAGCATTCCAGTGCCGACGCTTCCTATAATAAAAAGTGGCCCAGAGGTAGAACAAAATGATACTAACCTTTGTCCTTCATATCTAGATATTTTATTTTCAAGTCTAAGTTCACTTGCAAACTTTGAACCAACAGGATATCCAGAGACCATAGAAATTGCAAAAATAAGTCCAGAACGACCACTTACATTAAAAATCTTTTGAGTTAGAGGATTAATTAAAATACCTAATATGTCTACGATTTTTAATGAAACTATTAAATTTGCACCTATTATAAATGGAAGTAATGAAGGCATAAGTATATTTATCCATATAGAAATTCCGTCTTTAGCAGCTTTTATTGCAGATTTTGGTGCTAAAATTATACCTAAAATAATTAAACAAATAAATAATTTAGGTATAAAAAAAGTTATTAGTTTTTTTAATTTCATATTTTCACCTTGATTTTAAAATTCTTTATTATAATCATATTTAGAAAAATAGAAAATATGATTACAAAAAAGCATTATCGTTTAAAGTAATTTATATATATAAATTATTTGCCATATTTATGTAAAAAAATTATAATAATAGTATATTGATAGAGAGGATATAGAAAATGTTTAATAGTATTTCAAATAAGAAGGTTTATGAGCAAGTGATAGAACAAATCCAAAAAAACATAATGGATGGCACTTTTAAAAAAGGAGATAAACTACCATCAGAAAGAGAATTATCAGAAAAAATGGCAGTCAGTAGAACATCTATAAGAGAAGCCCTTAGAGTTTTAGAGACGATGGGAGTCGTTGAAAGTAGACAAGGAGAAGGTAATTTTATATGCTCTAATATAGAAAAATCTTTATTACAACCACTTTCAATGATGTTTAAATTAAATAATGGAAGTTGGAGTGATATATTTGAACTTAGAAATATTTTAGAGATAGAATGTGCTAGACTATGTTCATTAAGAGCGACAGATCTTGATTGTAGGGAACTTGAAAGTATTGTCCATGATATGGAGAAAGAAACCTTTGGCGAAAATCGATTAAATATATTAGTTGACTTAGATAAGAAATTTCATAATAGTTTATCACATATGAGTAAAAATTATTTAATCGAGAGTCTTTTTATAACAACATCTAATTTATTTGAAAAATTTATAGAAGATGCTAGATATAAGATAATTTCATATGACTCAGCAAAGGGGAGCACAAACTTATTGATTCAGCATAAAAATATTTGTGAAGCTATTATCAAAAAAGATGAAGAGGCTGCAATAGAATCTATGAGAAAACATATGAAGTATGTAATCGGGAATACACTATAATAGTTAGAAAGAGTATGTTTAGAAAAAATAAAAACGATTTGTATCCCAAAGTAGTATAATTATTTTTTTATTTTCAAAAAATTTTTTATATTTAAAATGATGTTAATAAATAAACAATTATTGATTTAGAAAAATAATTATACTATTATTTAACTATAAGTGGTAATACCACATACCACTACTGGAAAGACCAGTTAATACAAGGGGGATAAATTTAATGAATGATTACATGTTGTTTGCAATCGCAATGATTCCAGTTTTATGGCTTATAGTATCTTTAGGGGTTTTGAAGATGCCAGCTCACAAGACTTGCTCATTTACAGTAATATTGACTTTAGCAATCGCCATAATATGCTGGAGAATGAAATTTATTGATGGTATTACAGCTACAGTAGAAGGTATGGCAATAGCTCTTTGGCCTATACTTTTAGTAATAGTAGCAGCATTATTTACTTATAATTTAGCAGTTGAAACAAAAACAATGGATGTCATAAAGAAAATGCTTTCAAGTATAACAACAGATAAGAGAATTCAAGTTTTAATATTAGCATGGGGATTTGGAGGATTTTTGGAAGCTGTTGCAGGATATGGGACAGCAGTTGCTATACCAACAAGTATATTAGCTTCATTAGGTTTTAATCCATTATTTGCAGCAGTGATATGTTTATTAGCAAACACAGTTCCAACAGCATTTGGGGCACTTGGAATACCAGTAACAACACTTGCAACTGTAACAGGACTTGAGGTAGTACATTTAAGTTATGTTACATCAATTCAATTAGCTGGGTTTATAGTTTTAATTCCATTTTTACTAGTAATACTTACAGAAAAAAGTATAAAGGCTTTAAAAGGAGTAGTTGGTATAACATTAGTATCAGGGATAACGTTTGCTGTGCCTCAAGTATTTATAGCTAAATATTTAGGAGCTGATTTACCAGCATTAGTTGCAAGTATATGTTCAATGGCATGTACAATACTTATGGCTAAAGCTATGAATAAAGAAAAAGTAGAAACTAAAGAAGATAAGATCGGTTTAAAAGAAGGTATTTTAGCATGGCTTCCATACATACTTCTTTGTGGATTGATTCTTATAGCAAGTCCTTTAGTACCTAGTATAAATTCTTTATTAGCAAAAGCAAGTAGTAATATACATATTTATACTGGAGATGCGACTTCGACAACTGCATTTTCTTGGATAAATACACCAGGTATGATGATATTAATAGCTACATTTATAGCAGGACTGATTCAAAAGCTAAAATTCACATATATGTTAGATGTATTAAAAAGAACAATTATTCAACTTAAAACTTCATTTATAACTATAATGTCAATAGTTGCAATATCAAAAATAATGTCACACAGTGGGATGACAAGTTCAATATCTTTTGGACTGTGTGCAATAACAGGAAGTTTCTATCCGCTAATAGCACCATTATTAGGGGCAATAGGAACATTTGTTACAGGTAGTGATACATCAGCTAATATATTATTTGGGGCATTACAAACAGAAGCAGCCAAATCACTATCAATAGATCCATATTGGATAGCAGCAGCAAATACTGCAGGGGCAACTGCTGGGAAAATGATTTCTCCGCAAAGTATAGCAATTGCAACTTCAGCAACAGGGCTTATAGGTAGTGAAGGAAAAATACTTTCAACAACAGTTAAATATTGTTTAGGTTATGTAATAATCTTAGGGCTTATAGTTTATTTTGGTGGAGGTATACTTACATTGTTCTAAAATAAATATAAAAAATTATAAGTGGTAAATAAGTAAAATTAAAATAAATATAAAAACATGATTTATATAGGGGGAAAGAATATGGCAAAAATACATGTACCTTATTCAAAGACCGGTATGGATTTAAATATAGAAGATAAAAATCTTTTAAAAGTTTTGACATCAAAGGCGCACGACTTTAAGCCAGCAAAAAGTGAATCTCAATTAGTTGAAGATTCTATGGACAATCCAATTGGTTCTAAGAAATTAGAAGAGTTGGCAGTTGGTAAAAAAAATATAGTAATAATCACTAGTGATCACACTAGACCAGTGCCAAGCAAAGTGACAATGCCGATAATTCTTAGAAGAATAAGAAGTGTAAACAAAGATGCAAAAATAAAAATATTAATAGCTAATGGTTTTCATAGACCTACAACAAAAGAAGAATTAATATTTAAGATGGGTGAAGAGATAGTTGAAAATGAAGAAATAGTAATGCATATATCAACTGATGATTCACAAATGGTAAAAACAGGGGTATTACCATCAGGTGGAGATTTTTATCTAAATAAAGTAGCATTTGAAGCTGATTTATTAATAGCTGAAGGATTTATAGAACCTCACTTCTTTGCTGGATTTTCTGGAGGAAGAAAGAGTATACTTCCTGGTATAGCATCAGCAAAAACTATAATGTATAACCACTGTAGTGAATTTATAGATAGCAAAAATGCTAGAACAGGAATACTTACAGACAATCCAATACACAGAGATATGGTATATGCAGCAAAAACAGCTAAACTTGCATTTATAGTAAATGTTGTTATAGATCAAGATAAAAAAGTAATAGCATCTTTTGCAGGTGATGTAGAAGATGCACATAAAGTTGGATGTGATTTTGTAACAGAATTATCCAAAATAGATGCAACACCTGCTGATATAGCAATAAGCACAAATGGAGGATATCCTCTAGATCAAAATATATATCAATCAGTTAAGGGGATGACTGCAGCAGAAGCTACATGTAAAGAAGGTGGAGTAATTATAATGATTGCTGCTTGTAATGATGGTCATGGAGGTCAATCTTTCTATGATAATATAGCGGAGGCATCTTCACCAAGTGAAATATTAAAAAGAGTAAGAAGTGTGGATAAAGGTGATACAGTACCAGATCAATGGGAATTCCAAATACTTGCAAGAATTTTAGAAAAGTATACAGTAATAATGGTTACAGACCAATGTGATCCACAAATGATAAAAAATATGCATATGAAACACGCTTATAATTTCGACGAAGCATTAAAAATGGCGTATGAAATAAAGGGAAATGACGCCAAAGTAGTCGTAATACCAGATGGAGTTTCTGTAATAGTTAAATAAATGGAGGGGTATAATATGGAAATATTAGTATGTGTTAAACAAGTTCCTGGAACATCAGAAGTAGAAGTAGATCCAGTTACAGGTGTATTAAAAAGAGATGGTGTAGATTCAAAAATGAATCCTTATGATTTATTTGCTCTTGAAACTGCTTTAAGAATAAAAAAAGAAAACAATGCAACACTTAAAACAATAACAATGGGACCACCACAAGCTAAAAAAGTAATAAGTGAAAGTTTCTCAATGGGTGTTGATGAAGGTGCTATAGTAAGTGATAGAAAATTTGGTGGTGCAGATGTTCTTGCAACTGCTTATACTCTAGCACAAGGTATAAAGAAAATAGGAAATCCAGATTTAATAATCTGTGGTAAACAAACAACTGACGGTGATACTGCTCAAGTTGGACCAGAAATAGCAGAATATTTAAATATACCACATGTTACAAATGTAACTAAAATAATTGAAGTAGGAGAAAAATCAATAGTAGTTGAAACAGATCTTCCAACAACTTTAGAAGTATGTGAAATAAGTTATCCATGTTTATTAACTGTTGAAAAAGATATATTCCAACCAAGACTTCCATCTTTTAAATTAAAAATGGAAACTAAGGATAAAGAAATACCAATGATAACATTAAAAGATATGGATGATACAGATGAAAAACACTATGGACTTAATGGTTCAGCAACACAAGTAATAAGAATATTCCCACCAGAACCAAATACTGATAAAGACATAGTTCGTGGAAATTCTGATGAACTTACTGAAACATTATTTAACAAGATAGTAGATTTAAAAATACTTTAGTTTGAGGGGGAATTTGAGATGGCAAAGATAATAATCAATCAAGATAAAATAGATAATATAGAAGAAGTCTTACAAATATGTCCATTTGAAGCAATGGAAGAAGTAGATGGGAAAATTGAAATAAATGCAGCATGTAAAATGTGTAAGATGTGCGTTAAAAAAGGACCAAAAGGTGCATTTATATTTGAAGATGATGAAGTAGTAGCAATAAATAAAGATGAATGGAGAGGTATAACAGTTTATGTAGACCACAATGATGGTGAAATACATCCAGTTACTTATGAATTAATCGGAAAAGCTCGCGAACTTGCAGCTAAAATAAACCATCCAGTAAACTGTGTATTTGTCGGAAATAATATAAAAGATAAATGTGATACTTTACTTGCTTATGGTGTAGATGAAGTATTTGTATACGATTCTGAAGAATACGATAAATTTAGAATAGAACCTTATAGTGCAGCACTAGAAGATTATATAAATAATAATAAACCTTCTATAATGTTAGTTGGAGGTACTACATTAGGTAGATCATTAGCTCCAAGACTTGCTGCTCGTTTTAAAACAGGACTTACTGCAGACTGTACAATACTTGATGTACAAGAAAACACAGATTTAGACCAAATAAGACCAGCATTCGGTGGTAATATAATGGCTCATATAAATACTCCAAATAGTAGACCACAATTTGCAACAGTTAGATATAAAATATTTAATATACCAGAAAAAGTAGAAGACCCTAAGGGAAAAGTTACTTTATGTTCAGTTGAAAAAGATAAATTAACTTCTAATATAAAAGTGCTTGAAACTAAAATAAAAAATAAAGTAGTAGGAATAGAAGAAGCAGAAGTAATAGTTGTAGCATCAAGAGCATTCAAAAAAGAAGAAGATTTAAAAATGCTTAATGAATTAGCAGATGCACTTGGAGCACAAATAGCAGGTACTAGACCAACTATAGAATGTGGTTGGGTAGATCCTAAAAAACAAATAGGACTTAGTGGTAGAACAGTAAAACCAAAATTAATAATAACTTGTGGTGTATCAGGGGCAGTACAATTTGTAGCTGGTATGAAAGGTTCTGATTATATAATAGCTATAAACCAAGATGAAAAAGCACCTATATTTGACGTGGCTCACTTAGGTATTATAGGGGATATATATGAAATAATACCTAAACTTACTGAAAAAATAAAAGCAATGAAAAATGAAGATACACAAAAAGTAGCACAAATGGCAAAATAGGGGGGATTAAAATGTACAAAAAAATAGATCAAAAAGATATAGACTTTTTATTAACTATTTTAGATAAAGAAGACGTAGTAGTAGGAAGTGATATAAACGAAGACTATGCTCATGATGAATTAGCAGGTGAAATAAAATATCCTGAAGTATTAGTATTCGTTCACTCTACTGAACAAGTTTCAAAAATAATGAAATATGCTTATGAAAATAACATACCAGTAACACCTAGAGGACAAGGTACTGGACTTTCTGGAGCATCAGTTGCTCTTTATGGAGGAATAATGTTATGTCTTACTAAAATGGATAAAATATTAGAATTAGACGAAGAAAACTTAACTTTAACAGTTGAACCAGGTGTTTTATTAATGACTATAGCTCAATATGTAGAAGAACACGATTTATTCTACCCACCAGATCCAGGTGAAAAAAGTGCTGCTATAGGCGGTAATATAAATACTAATGCAGGTGGTATGAGAGCTGTTAAATATGGGGTTACAAGAGACTATGTAAGAGGACTTGAATGCGTACTTCCAAATGGTGAAGTAATAAATGTTGGTGGTAAAGTAGTTAAAAACTCTTCTGGATATTCAATAAAAGATTTAGTAGTTGGTTCAGAAGGTCAACTTGCTATAGTAACTAAAGCTATACTTAAATTACTTCCATTACCTAAAAAAGCAATAAGTTTATTAATACCATTCCCAGACTTAGCACTTGCTATAGATACTGTACCTAAAATAATAAAATCAAAATCTATACCAACTGCTATAGAATTTATGGAAAGAGAAGCAATAGTAGGGGCTGAAGAATTTTTAGGTAAAAAATTCCCAGATAATTCTTCAAATGCTTACTTATTATTAAAATTTGATGGTAACTCAACAGAAGAAATAGAAAGAGAATACGAAAACGTAGCTAAACTTTGCTTAGAATGTGGAGCATATGATGTGTTAATAGCAGATACAGATGAAAGAAATGAATCAATTTGGTCTGCAAGAGGAGCATTCTTAGAAGCATTCAAAGCTAGTAGTGAAATAGATGAATGTGACGTTGTTGTTCCAAGAGATAAAGTAGCAGAATTCGTTAGATTTACTCATGATATACAACCAGAAGTAGGTCTTAGAATAAAAAGCTTTGGCCATGCTGGTGATGGTAACTTACACGTTTACCCACATAAAGATGATTTAGACGATAAAACATGGCATGAAAGACTTAATAAAGCATTTGATTTAATGTTTGCTAAAGCAAGAGAATTACATGGTGAAGTTTCTGGAGAACATGGTGTTGGATATGCTAAGAGTCCTTATTTTGTAGAATCTAAAAATGAAACTTATATAAACTTATTAAAAGGAATAAAATCAGCATTTGACCCTAAAAATATATTAAATCCAGGAAAATTATATAATTAGTAAAAAATAAGTTTTATTAATTTATAACAAAGAATATATGATATAATAAAAAAGTCTACATTACTAAATGTAGGCTTTTTTTGTAATATATGGGGGAATCATAGGTGTTTTTTAGTAAGAGGGGAGGAATCATGCGACAAAATTATTTATTAATATTACTGGAAAAAACAAGTTTTATAGTAGTTTTATTTTTACTTATAAGTAAATTAAAAATTTTTAAGAATATATTTGAAAAAGATAAATATACTCAAAAAGATTTATTTGTAATATCAATTATATTTACAGTACTTTCTATAATGGGGACATATAACGGAATAGTTTATAAAGGTTCTATATTAAATACAAGAATAATAACTATAGTTTCTGGAGGAATACTATTTGGATCACTTGTAAGTATTCCAACAGGAATTATATCTGGTGTACATAGATTATTAATGTATCCTGGTAGCATGACATCGATACCATGTTTTATATCGAGTATATTTGCAGGGATATTTTCAGGTTTATTTTATAAAAAAATACGTCCAAATTATAAGGTTTTTTATGGAATATTAGTAGGTATAATATCTGAGAATATAACAATAATATTAATTTATTTATTATGTACTCCAAAAGAGTTGGCGCTAGATATTATACATACGATATATTTACCTTTAGTAGTTGGTCAATTTGGAATAGGATTTATGGTATCTATTGTTAATACAATAGAAAAAGATAAAAAAGATATTGAAGCTAGAAAAAAGGCTGAGATGTCGGCCCTTCAAAGACAGATAAATCCTCACTTTATATTTAATGCTTTAAATACAATAGCATCATTTATAAGATTTGATCCTAAAAAAGCGAGAGATTTAATTATAAGTTTGTCGACTTATTTAAGACATAATTTGGAACTTAATGATAACTTAATAAATATAAAAAAAGAAATAGAACAAGTAAAATCATATGTTGATATAGAGCAAGCTAGATTTGGAAATACTTTGAAAGTAATTTATGATATAGATGAAACTAATATAAAAAGTCCAAGTTTAATTATTCAACCTTTAGTTGAAAATGCAATTCTTCATGGAATTTTACCTATGGATAACAAAAACTATGGTATAGTAAAGGTTTCTGTTAAAAACTTAGACTCAAAAGTAAAAATAAGCGTTGAAGATAATGGAATTGGTATAAATCAAAATGTAATAGATAATATCTATAGTGGAAATATGCCTGAAAATAAAATAGGACTTTACAATGTCCATCTGAGGTTAAAACTTTATTATGGCAAAGGATTAGAAATAACAAAATTAAATAAAGGAACTTTAATTGAATTTTATATATGGGGGTAGTATTTATGAATGTAATAATAGTTGAAGATGAATTTCCAGCAAGAAAAGAACTGAGGTATTTTATTGAAAACAATACTAGTATGAATATAGTGGGAGAATTTAATAATGGATTAGATGTACTTAGTTTTATACAAGAAAACAATATAGATGCTATATTTTTAGATATAAATATTCCAAAATTAGATGGAATGTTGCTTGCTAAAACTATAAACAAATTTAAAAATAAGCCTAAAATAATTTTTATAACAGCTTATGAAAATTATGCGGTAGAAGCATTTAATTTAGACATATTCGACTATATACTAAAGCCGTATTCTGAAGAAAGAATAATTTCTATGCTAAATAAGCTAGAGAAATTATGTAGTGAAAAAAAACAAAATAAAAACGAAAAAAAATCTTTATCTCAGAAAGTACCAAATAAAATAAGCCTTTGGAAAGATAATAAAATATATATAGTAAATATAGACGATATTTATTATTGTGAGGCAAAAGAAAGGTATACATATATATACACAAAAGATGGAGAATATCATATAAGAGAATGTATATCTGAGGTGGAAAAAATAATAAATAACGAAAATTTTTTCAAATGTCATAGGTCTTATTTAGTCAATTTACTTAAAATAGAAGAGGTTGTACCATGGTTTAACAACACTTATTTACTTAAATTAAATTCGGAAAAATATGAAATAACAGTAAGTAGAAGTAAGGTAAAAAATTTTAGAGAACTTATGAACATATAAAACCAAATGGGTTAGAAATTATAAAAAAGACAATTCTGTTTAGAGTTGTCTTTTTTTTGTGTGTATAAACTTTCCTATGTGCTAGAAAAAAACTTAAACCTACTTTTATCAATAGATTTAGAGGTTTGAAAAGGAGTCTTACATAAATTAACATGCATAAAATACAAAAATATATGTTACTATTAATAAGAACAAGGGGTTAGTATAACTCTATGCTTACAAAAAGGTAACAAAGTTAGAAAAATCAAAAATAAAAAATGAGGTGTTTTATATGAATAAAAAATTAAAAAGAATGGCAGTTGTAGGAGCAACAGTTTTAAT
>OJME01000696.1_pt1 | contig 29926 bp, 34 predicted proteins | sample 1597151 | NCBI WGS metagenome assembly OJME01 (sample SAMEA2452118, study PRJEB22498) | human gut metagenome | biome: human feces; feature: human gut; material: feces | place: Australia | collected 2012
ATATATTGCCATCCAAACCCGGAACCATTGACAATTTATTGCCATTTAAACCCGGAACCGGTGGCAATTTTTATTTCAATTTTAACTCCTTTTGGTTGGTTGGGTATAGCTCTTATTGTTTTTCAGGTTCTATATCTTCTTTTTGTGGTGGTTTTGGATTTTGAGTATCATCTAATAAGGCTTCATTTGGTATTTTATTTTCTTCATTATTTTTTTCTTTTATTTCTTGCATAATACCCATTTTATTTTTTTGTCTAATAATTCTTCATCTGCTGATATATATGTAAATTGACCATATATTATTAAGCCCAACACTGTGAATATTATAGTAAAAGTAACAAAATTTAATAACATATTTTTTATCAATTGTTTTTTTATAATTTTTTGTTCTTTCATTTTTCCTCCTTTTACTTCGAAATCATATACCCAACGCCTCTAATTGTTTTAAAATATTTATCATAACCATATTTTTTTAACTCTTTTCTAATTCCACTTGCATATACTTCTACAACATTTGTTGTTGTCTCACTATTAAATCCCCATATTTTATCAAAAATTTGCTCTTTAGTTATTATTTTATCTTTATAATTTATAAGATATTCAAGCATGTCAAATTGTTTTCCTTGAAGTGTTATTTCTTTATTTTCAATATATGCTTTTCTTGAACTTAGATCTAGTTTCATATTTTCAAAAATCAATTCATTTTTTATATATGTTCTATTATTTCTTCTTATCATTGCTTCAATTCTTGCAATTAGCTCTTCTTTTTCAAATGGTTTTACTATCTGCACCTATATTAAATCCTCTTACTTTATCTTCTAGAGCATCTTTAGCAGTTAAAATCAATACAGGTGTATATATATGTTTTTTTCTAAGTTCAGCCAAAACCTCATATCCATTCATAATTGGCATCATTAAGTCTAAAATTATTACATCATATATATCCTGGGTTGCAAATAAAACTCCTTCTTGTCCATCATATGCTTGTTCAACACTATATTTACCTTTTATACATTGCTTTATTGTATCTGATAAAATTTTGTCATCTTCTACTATTAAAACCTGAATACTAAATTTCCTCATCTTTCTTTTATGTCTTACAATATTATTATAAATTTACAATCTTAAAATTTGCTTAAAAATTACTAATATTAAAATTTAAACAAATTACACCATATTCTATTTTTTATGTTTAAACTCCACATATTGGATGTTATTATATATAAATTCAACTAATTTTTCCAAGTCATTTAAATTACTGTTCATATCTGATATTTCTACATATGATAAAGCTCCCCCTAATGAAAGTTTTTGGAATTCATTTTCAAAACTTAATCTTTTTAATACATCCATTTTTTCTCTATCATCTACATGATATGAATTAGTATAATAACCTTTATCTGTAACATCACTTATAATACCAAATCTTTCTTTATCAATTTTTGCAAATCTATAACTTAGACTTTTTGATGGAATTCCATATAATCCAAAACCTAACCCTGTTTCTTTTTTCCACCTTTTGGTTGTTTCTTCTAATTTTTTCATTACTTTTATAGCAAAATCATGTCCTTCTGAAGTTGTATGTGATACTCCCTTCATCAATCTGGTTACTTCATATATTCCAATATACCCTAATGATATTGTAGAATAGCCATCTTTCAATAATTCATCTATTTTTTGCCCTGATTTCAAGCGTGCAATTGCTCCATACTTCCAATGAATTGGACTTGTATCTGACAAAGTTCCAATTAATGCATAATGTCTGCACATTAAAGCTTCATAGCATATATCTAGTCTTTCATCTAGCAATTCCCAAAATTTTTCTTCATCTCCATCTGAAACAATTGCTATTTGTGGTAAATTAATACTAACTACTCCTTGGTTAAATCTTCCTTCAAATTTATAGTTTCCATCTTTGCTTTTAAATGGCAATAAAAAATTGCTACTTCCCATTGGACTAAACACATTGCCATCATAATTTTCACGCATCTTTTTTGCTGATATACAAGATGGTTGCAATCTTTTTTGTATGCACTTTGTTGCAAATTTTGTTATATAGTCATATTTTCCCCCTTTTAGGCAATTATGTTCATATAATACATATACAAGCTTTGGAAATACTGGACTTACATCTTCTCCTTTTTCATTTTTCATCCCCTCATATCTTTGTTTTAATATTTCTTCAATAATCATTGCATTTTCTTTTAAATATTTATTTTCTTCATCTAAATTCAAAAACAAAGTTACATTTGGTACTTTACCATTTGTTGTCATTAATGTATTTAATTGATATTGCATTGTTTGAACTCCTGAAATAAGTTCGGCTTGCAGGCTTTGATTTGCTATATCTTCTATAATGTCATCTGATAATTTTCCATTATATTTTTCCTCTAATTTATTTTTTAATTTAATATAACTCTTTCTTAAATATTTTCCTAAACACTTAATATCAACAGATTGTTCACCATATTGATTACTTGCAACCGCAGCAATTATTTGACTTGTAACAATACATGCTACTTTAAAACTTTTAGGTGTTTCAATTAATTTTCCATTTATTACAGTGCCATTATCTAGCATATCTTCTAAATTTATCAAACAGCAATTAAAAATAGGTTGCAAAAAATACCCTGTATCATGAAAATGTAATATTCCTTCTTCATGTGCTTTAGTAATTTTTTCAGGCAATAACATTCTTTTGGTTAAATCTTTTGATACCTCTCCTGCAATATAATCCCTTTGGGTAGATGCTAAAACAGCATCTTTATTTGAATTTGGACCTTGATTAGAAATTTCTTTATTTTGATTTTTAATTAATCCTAATATTGATTCATCTGTTGTATTAGACTTTCTAACAAGTGCTCTTGTATATCTATAAACAATATATTTTTTTGCAAGCTCATACTTATGTATTTCCATTAATTTTTCTTCAATAATATCTTGTATATCTTCTACTAACATTCTTTTTTTATTTAAGTCTTCAATATATTTAACTATTTCTTTTATTTCTTCATTAGTTGCTCTTTTAGTCTGCATTACTTCCTGGTTTGCCTTTTGAATTGCAACTACTATTTTTTCTTTATTATAATCAACTACTCTTCCATCTCTTTTTATTACCTTCATTTTCACTGCCTCCTTTGTTATACTTGTTAATTATATAGTATTTACTCATGTTTTTTAGTTGCAATTGCAACTTTTTTAAAATTTAAAAATTGCCACCGGTTCCGGGTTTGGATGGCAATATATATTTATTTTGATGTACCGCGTAAGCGACCAAACGAGTGCTTTAGCACGAGTGCGAATTGGAGCAACCAACATATAAATATAAAATTTAGTTGGTTGCGACACCAAGGTACAAAAATAAATATTATTGCCATCCAAACCCGGAACCATTGACAATTTATTGCCATTTAAACCCGGAACCGGTGGCAATTTTTTTCGACTCCTTTGTATAGTTTTTTCACTTGACATTAGCGGCTTTTAAGAATATACTTAATGCATAATTTTATATTTAAAGGAGGCAATATAAAAATGAATAACCTAATAGAAATAAGATGGCATGGTAGAGGCGGTCAAGGTGCAAAAACAGCATCATTACTTTTAGCAGATGCTGCATTTAATACTGGAAAATACATTCAAGGATTTCCTGAATATGGACCAGAAAGAATGGGAGCACCAATTACAGCATATAACAGAATAAGTGATTGTCCTATTACTATACATAGCAATATATATGAACCTGACTATGTTGTTGTTGTTGATGACACACTATTAGAAACAGTTGACGTTACAGCAGGTCTAAAAGAAACTGGTGCAATCGTTATTAATACAACAAAAGATGAAAATTACTTAAAAAATGCTTTACATGGCTACAATGGAAATATCTATACAATTGATGCAAGAAAGGTATCTATGGAAACTTTAGGAAAATATTTTCCAAATACTCCTATGCTTGCTGCAATAGTAAAAGTTTCACATATAATGTCAGACGAAGAATTGCTAAATGACATGGAAGGCTCTTTTAAACATAAATTTGCTAAAAAGCCTGAAGTTATCGATGGAAATATGAAAGCTTTAAAAATGGCTTTAAATGAAGTTAAAAAAATTAACTAAGTAAACTTAAATTAACTAAATTTATAAAATATTAACAGTTTATAGGTATCTTAAAACCTAAATTTATTATACAAGGTGGATTTAAAATGTGTGATATAAATTCAAAAACACCTATGGAAAAATTAACAATAGGTGGAAATATTTATAAAGCAGGAAACGCAAGAGAATTTAAAACAGGCGATTGGAGAAGCTTAAAACCAATTTTCAACTCAGAAAAATGCAAACAATGTGGCTTATGTTTTCCTGTTTGCCCAGAAGACTCAATTCCGGTAAACAAAGATTTAAAAAGAGAAGATTTTGATTATGATTTTTGTAAAGGTTGCGGAGTTTGTGCAAAAGTATGCCCATTTGGAGCAATTACAATGAAGGAAGAAGGTGTATAAAAATGAGTATTAGAGAAAGATTAAGTGGTAATGAAGCATCTGCAACAGCCATGAAACAAATTAATCCTGATGTTGTAGCAGCATTTCCTATTACACCATCTACAGAAATACCTCAATATTTTTCAACATTTGTTGCAAATGGAACTGTTGATACAGAATTTGTTGCAGTTGAAAGCGAGCATAGTGCAATGAGTGCCTGTATAGGTGCTGAAGCTGCTGGTGCAAGAGCAATGACAGCAACATCTGCAAATGGTTTATCTTTAATGTGGGAAATGATTTACATCGCATCAAGTTTACGTCTTCCTATAGTTTTATCATTAGTAAACAGAGCTGTGTCTGGTCCATTAAACATACATAATGACCACTCTGATGCAATGGGAGTTCGTGATAGTGGATGGATTATGCTATTTTCAGAAAATAACCAAGAAGCATATGACAATACATTAATGGCACATAGAATTGCAGAACATAAAGATGTTATGCTTCCAATTATGATATGCCAAGATGGTTTTATAACATCACATTCAATTGAAAATATTGAACTTGAAGAAGATGAAAAAGTAAAAGAATTTGTTGGAACATATAAACCAGAACATTATTTATTAAATAAAAAAGAACCAATTGCAATAGGACCATTAGACTTACAAGCATATCTTTTTGAACACAAAGCACAACAAGCAAAAGCAATGGAAGCTGCTAAGGATGTTATTTTAGAAGTAGCTAAAGATTTTGAAAAAATGACAGGTAGAAAATACGGACTATTTGAAGAATATAAATTAGATGATGCAGAAATTGCAATTGTTTGTATGAATTCTACAGCTGGAACAACAAAATTTGTTGTAGACAAATTAAGAGAAAATGGAATTAAAGCAGGTTTATTAAAAATAAGAGTTTATAGACCATTTCCAGGAAAAGAAGTTGCAAAAGCCCTATCACATTTAAAAGCTGTTGCAGTACTTGATAAATCTGATTCTTTAAATGCTATTGGAGGTGCATTATTTGAAGATGTTTCTTCTAGTATGTATGTAAATAATCTTCATGTTCCAATGGTAAATTATATCTATGGAATTGGTGGTAGAGATACAACTTCTGAACAAATAGAATCTGTATACAATGATTTAATAAATATAGTAAATACTAAAAAAATAGATAATCCTTATAGATATTTAGGATTAAGAATGGAGGAAAAATAAATGGCATATAATTTAAAAGAAGTAATTGCAAATAAACCTTCTCGTTTTACTGAAGGACATAGAATGTGTGCTGGATGCGGAGCTCCTCCTGTTGCAAGAATGATTATGAGAGCATTAAAACCTGAAGACCATGCAGTAGTTTCTGTAGCAACTGGTTGTATGGAAGTTTCAACATTTATTTATCCATATACAGCTTGGACTGACTCTTTTATTCATACAGCTTTTGAATGTGCAGCAGCAACATTATCTGGTGCAGAAGCTGCCTATAAATCTTTAAAAAAACAAGGAAAATTACCAGAAGATGAACATACAAAATTTCTTGCATTTGGTGGAGATGGGGGTACTTATGACATAGGACTTCAATCATTATCTGGTGCAATGGAAAGAGGACATGACATGGTATATGTTTGTTATGATAATGGAGCATATATGAACACAGGAATTCAACGTTCTTCTGCAACACCTAAATTTGCAGATACAACAACATCCCCTGCCGGAAAAGTTCTTCCTGGTAAAATGCAATCTAGAAAAGATTTAACAAAAATAATGGTTGGACATCATTTACCATATGTTGCACAAACAATAGCTGTCAACAATTTTAAAGATTTATATGAAAAATCTGAAAAGGCAATTTACACTAAAGGTGCATGTTTTTTAAATGTTATGTCTCCATGTCCTAGAGGTTGGGGGTACCCTACAGACATGTTAATGCAAATAAATAAATTAGCTGTAGAAACATGTTATTGGCCTTTATATGAAGTTATAGACGGAGTATACCATATAAATTATAAACCAGCAAAAAAACTTCCAATAGAAGAATTTTTAAGACCTCAAAAAAGATTTAAACACATGTTTAAACCTGGAAATGAATGGATGATTGAAGAATTCCAAAAAGAAGTTGATAACAGATGGCAAGAACTACTAGATTTGGAAGAATTAACAAATAATAAAGAAAACTAGAGGTATTATGGATAATAATTTAGAAATAACCAAAAAGCCTGGGAACAAAAAAGTCACAATAATAAATATAATATTAATTATAGCAATTTTTATTGGGCTTACAATATATATGATAAATGTAGATGGTATAGAAAATATACTTAATCTTCTAAAAAGTGTTGATTATAAATGGGTTATATTAGGTATTGGAATTTTAATATTATTTTGGTTTTGTGAAAGTCTAACGCTTCACATTCCATTAAAAATAATGTATAAAAATCAAAAATTTTCTAATTCATTTAAGGTTTCAATGATTGGACAATTGTTTAATAATATAACCCCATTTTCATCAGGTGGTCAACCAATGCAAGCATATGAACTTAATAAAAATGGTTTACGTGTAAGTGATTCTTTATGTGCTATGTCTATGAAATTTATAATTACACAACTTGCTTTAGTTTTATTTACATTTATTATTATGATATTTGAATTTGATTTTTTAAAAAACCTTATGCAAGATTTCTTTTGGCTTGTAATTGTTAGTTTCATTATAAATATTTTAGCTATTGCATTTGTAATTTTAGCAGGAATAAATAAAAATATAATTTTAACCATTTGCAAACCTTTTATAAAATTAGGTGGAAAACTAAAAATTGTAAAAGATGTAGAAAAGACAACAAATAAATTTGATGAAAGTGTAACAAATTTTAGTAATCAATTTAAATTTATGAACTCTAAGAAAAAAACTGTTATTAAAATATTTATTATTGCTACCATTCAAAGCTTTTTATATTATTCTTTAACTTATATAGTATACAGAGCCTTTGGAAATAGTGGAATTAGCTACTTTCAAATAGTACCTGCTCAAGCATTTTTATTACTTATTATGACTTTTATACCAACACCTGGTTCTGGCATTGGTGCAGAAGGCGGATTTTTACTTATTTTTAATTCTATATTTAAACAAGGAACTATTAATATGTCAATACTATTTTGGAGATTATATACTTTTTATTTACCAATTATAATAGGTGCATTATTTTTAATACCAGTAAAAAAAAGTAAAACGAACATTAATAATGTTTAATATAAAATAGCAAAAAAGCATCAAATGAAATAAAAACTCATTTAATGCTTTTTTGTTATTCTTTATTATTCTTCAATTGGTGCTTCAACAGGACAAACTCCTGCACAAGTTCCACATGATATACAAGCTGATTGATCAATTACAAATCTTTCTTCTCCTTGAGATATACATCCAACTGGACATTCAGCAGCACATGCACCACATGATATACATTTTTCTGTTATTCTATATGCCATTTTCTTTTCACCTCCTAAAAATTAAGTTTATATATATATTACCTTTTATGTTTTTCTGTTATTTTTTCCTTTTGATCTTGTTTTTCTAAATTTTCTAACTCATCAAGTTCTTTCTTATTTTCAACCTCTTCTTCATTCATTTTCTCGGCTACTGCATCTTTTATTACTTTTATATCTTTAGCATCATACTTTTTATATAAAATTCCGTCTCCATCTTTAATTTTCACTCTAACTCTTTCTTTTAGAATTTCTATATTATCAACTTCGCCTTCCCCATCTTGAGTTTTCACAATTGCTCCAACATGAGGTAATCTTGACAATTTTTCTGTATAAACATTATCTTCATATTTTAAGCAACACATTAATCTTCCGCAATTTCCTGAAATTTTAGAAGGTGTTAAAGAAATGTTTTGTTCTTTAGCCATTTTTATAGACACAGCCTCAAAATCACTTAAAAATGTACAACAGCAAAGTTCTCTTCCGCATACACCATTTCCACCAATTCTTTTAACTTCATCTCTTACTCCTATTTGTCTTAATTCAATTCTAGTTTTATATATTGTAGCTAGGTCTTTTACTAAATCTCTAAAATCAATTCTACCATCTGCAGTAAAATAAAATAATATTTTACTATTATCAAATTTTACTTCTACATCTGTTAAAGTCATTTCCAATTTGTGTTCTTTTATTTTTTTAAGAGCAACATTAAATGCTTCCTTTTCTTTTTTCTTACAATCTTCATAATGCTTAGTATCTTTATTTGTTGCAATTCTTAAAACTTTTTTTAATGGAGCAACAATTTTATCATCATCAACTATTCTATTGGCTATTAAAACCTCTGCATATTCTTCTCCTTGAGCTGTTTCAACAATAACCTTGTCGCCTTTTTTAATATTTAAATTCTCTGGATTAAAAAAATATATTTTTCCTAATTTTTTAAATCTTACCCCTATTATTTTTTTCAATTAATTTCCCTCCACATGTTAAATAACATATTATCTATACACATATCATAATTTCCATTATTTTTCAATCTTTCTTTAGTATTTTCCACAATTTCTATACATTTTGTGAACCTATAGTCATTTATTGCCTTTTCTATTAATACAGCATTTATATATTCTAATATAGAATTTATTTCTTCTTTAGATTCATATATTATTTTTGACATGTTTATAATATCAATCAAATCTTTTTTATTAATATTGTCAATAATATTCTTAATATTTTCATATTCAGCTATTTTATCTTTTAAGCTGTTTACTTTACCAATACTTCCTTGAAATATTTTTAAAATATCTTCACTTAAATTTTTAATTTCTAAATTTTTTTCTATATACTTTTTAATGTCATCATTGCTTATTTTTTCAAAATGCAAAATAACACATCTTGACTTAATCGTTTCCAAAAATAAACTTTCATTGTTTCCAATTAATATTATAATTGCAAATTCTGGTGGTTCTTCTAATGTTTTTAATAAACAATTTTGTGCCTCTTTTGTCATTTTATCTGCATCATTTATTATATATATTTTACTTTTTGATATAATTGGTTTTTCTTGTATTCTTTTTTGCAAATTTCTTATTTGTTCTATTTTTATACTATTTCCATCTGGCTCTATTATTTCGAAATCTGGATGATTATTACTTTCAAATTCAATACATGATTTACATGTATTATTACACCCGTTATTTAAACAAAGTACATATTTTGAAAGTTCTTTTGCAATTAATTTTTTACCTATTCCATCTATTCCAATAAATAAATAACTATGTGATACATTACCTTGTTTTATTGAATTTTCTAATAAATTTTTTATTTTATTATTTCCAATTATATTTTCAAACATTTTATCAATTCCTTATTTGTCTATTTTTCCAAATAAATTTAATGGCCATATTCTAAAGGCAACTGTACTTTCAATTTTTTCTAATGGTATGCATCCAAATGCTCTACAGTCTGTGCTGTGATTTCTATTGTCCCCCATTGCAAATACACAATTTTCAGGAACAGTAAAATCTGAAAATCCGGACACCTATAACATCTGTTACAACCCCTGCTTGTAAATATTTTTCTTCAAGTTCATTTCCATTTATATATACTTTTCCATTTTCTATTTTTACATGTTCACCAGGAAGTGCTATAACTCTTTTTATATAGCTTCTTTTTTTACCCATTTCCAAAAAATTATTTACAAACCAATTCCATCCTGTTCTTTGTTCAAACTGTGCAACAGGATTTTCTTGGTTAATTTCATTCTCATTATAGCTAACTTTACTTGGCTCTTCAAATGTAATTATTTCTCCTCTTTTTGGAAGGGTTTTTGTTGTTCTTCCCCATCTATTTAACCATAATCTTTGATTTTGCTCTAAAGTTGGATACATAGAAATTTGTTTTACAATTGTTGGTGTTCCTATAAAATATCTAAATAATAATGCAAGTACAACTGCAATTACTATACAATAAACCCATTCTAATATATTTTTTACTTTTGGATTCACGTTATCTCTCTCCTTATTTTTTTATTATATAATATTTCCTTCATTTTTTCAATTCTCTTTTGTTGGAATTTTAATTACAACTTCTGTTCCTTGTCCTACTACACTTTTTATATCAATACTTCCGCCATTTTTGTCTAATATTTCCTTTGCAATAGAAAGTCCAAGCCCAGTTCCCCCCATTTCTCTTGTACGAGCTTTATCTACTCTATAAAATCTTTCAAAAATTCTACTTAAGTCTTCTTCTGGAATTCCTATTCCATTATCAAATATTTTTATATATGCATCATTATATACAAACCCAACATATATTTTAATTTCTCCGCCTTCTTTGGTATATTTTATACTATTTGTTAAAATATTTAATACAACTCTTTCTATGTCATATTTATCTGCATATACAGGAGGTACATCTGCTGTTACAAAACAATTTACAGTATGATTTTTCTTTTTTATTTCTATTGCAAGCTTGTCCTGACATTTTTTTACTAAATCGCCTAAATCAAAACTTTCTTTTTGTGTTTTGTTTTTGTTATTATCATATCTTGAAAGTGTTAGTAAATCTGTTACAAGTTTAGCCATTCTTCTTGCTTCTGAAGCAATTACACCTAAAAACTTTTCTTGTGTTTCTTTATCATATTCGCCTTCTAATAAAGTATCTGCATACCCCATTATAGATGTAATTGGTGTTTTTAATTCATGTGATACATCTGCAACAAATTCTTTTCTCATATTGTCTAGTTTTACATGTTCGGTAATATCTTGAACCACAGCAATTACGCCATCTGGTCTATCATCTTGATTTTTAAATGGTGCAAAGAATATATTTATATATTTATCCTCTACTTGAACCCTTTGCTCTGTTGAAGTCCAATTTTCCAAATATATTATTTTTTCCATATTTATATCTAATTTAAATTTACTAAATATATCTTCAAATGTTACATCTTCTGGTCTAATGCTTAGTAATTTTTTTGCTTCTGGATTTATTAAAATAATTTCTTTGTCCATATTAAATGCAATTATTCCATCTGTCATATGTCTTAAAATTGTTTCTATTTGATTTTTCTTGGTTGATACATCATTTAATTGATCTTTTAATTCAGTAGTCATTAGCCCAAATATATCATCAACATTATCTATATTATTTTCTATTTTATTTTTATTATCTTCTGTATTGGTAATTTTCTCTGCACTTTTTATTAGTCTATTTATTGGATATATAACAAATTTAGAAAGATATATTCTAATTGATATTAAAGAAATAGCTAAAACTCCAATTCCTATTGCAGTTGTTACTATAGTCTCATTTTTTGCAGTTTCTATTTGTAAATTCAATTCTTCATTATCTGGTGAAATACTTGCTTTAAGCTCATTTAACTTGCTTACATTTTGAAATCCCATTAATCCTATTATGATAATTCCTATTATAAAAATTGATATAATTATTTTAAAATGAATATGTTTGTTCATATATCCCCCTAAAGTTATTTAACTAATTTTAATATTTCATTATATATTTTACTTTGCGTATCTTTTACTGAAATTTTGCTACTATTTATTCCCATTTGTTTTAAAACATTTTTATTTAATATAATTTCTTCTATTGTTTTATTTAAAATGTTTCCTTCTAATTTATCATTTTCAATAATTTTAGCAGCATTTACTTTTTCTAATACCTTTGCATTATACATTTGATGATTGTTACTTACATTTGGAAGTGGTATTAATATTGATGGCTTTCCTAAATTTGATATTTCTGTAATTGTCATAGCCCCACTTCTTGCAACTATAATATCAGAAATATTCATTATTTCTTCCATATTATAAATATATGGCAATATTTTAATATTTTCTATCATATTAATATTTATATTCTTGTCTTCTAATTTTTCTTTTATAATATCATATTGTTTTGGACCTGTTGCCCATATAATTTGATAATTTTTGTTTAATTTTTCATCTATAATTTCAAGTATTGCCTCATTTATTTTTTGTGCACCCTGACTTCCCCCATAAACCAATATAATAGGTTTTATAGAATTTAATCCAAGTTTGCTTAATATTTCATTTTTTTGATTTATTCCATATTCTTTTTTTTCTATTTTTACAGGTGTTCCTGTACATACAACATTTTTTGCATTTTTTATTTTAGACTTTGTCTCATCAAAGGAAACCAATATTGTATCTACCTTTTTTGCAAGCATTTTTACTGCTTTACCGGGGAAGGCATTACTTTCATGTAACATAGTTGGTATTTTATTTTTGTGTGCCTCAGTAATTACTGCTCCACAAATATAACCTCCTGTTCCAATTACTATATCTGGTTTAAATTCTTTTATTATTTTTTCTGCCTGCCCTAAACCTTTGTATGTTTTATATAATTTTTTTATATTGTCTATTGTTAATTTTTTACTTAAACCATATGCATCAATTGTTTTCAATTCATAGCCTGCTCTTGGAACTAAATCATTTTCTAAACCTCTTGTTGTTCCAATAAATATAATTTTAGAATCTTTTTGCTCTTCTTTTATTTTATTTGCAATTGCAAGACCTGGATTAATATGTCCTCCTGTTCCCGCTGCTGCAATAATTACTCTCATTTAATACACCTCTTTTGTTATTACAATCTATAAGTTTATTTGTAAACTCTTATTTTTTATTATTGTTGCTTATTACTTGCACGTGAAATATTTAATAATATTCCCATTTCACACAGTAAAATAAACAATGCTGTTCCACCATAGCTAAAAAATGGCAGTGGCATTCCGGGTTGCTGGCATTGATGACGTAACAACCGCAACATTAATTATTACCTGTATTGCAACAAGTGAAGTTATTCCGGACTGCAAGTAAGCTTCCAAACATATCTGGTGCTTTCATTGCAATCAAAACCCCTCTCCATATAAATATTGCAAATAATATAAGTACAATTGCACAGCCTACAAATCCCAATTCTTCACCTAAAATAGAAAATATAAAGTCATTGTGAGGTTCTGGCAAATATAAATATTTTTGTTTACTTTCTCCAAGACCTGAACCAAATAAACCTCCTGACCCAATTGCATATAAACTCTGAATAACTTGCCAACCATCTCCTGTTTGATCTTGCCATGGATCAATAAATGTTGTTACCCTTTGTAATCTGTATGGGGAAAATATAATTAATGCTATAATTGCTGGAATTCCAACTGCTCCAACAGTTATTAAAAAATGTTTAAATTTGCATCCAGCAACAATCATCATAATAGAACATATACCTATTATTACAACAGATGCACTAAAGTGTGGTTGTAACAACAATAGCCCAATTATTGGTGCTACCAAACACATATGTTTTAAAAAACCTGTATTATACTTTTCTAATTCATCTCTATTTTTTGTTAAAATTCCCGCATAAAATACTATCATTAAAATTTTTACTAATTCTGATGGTTGAAATGATAAGGTTTCTGTTAAATATATCCATCTTTTAGCACCATTTATGTTTTTTCCTATTAGTAAAACTAAAGCAAGTAAAATTAATGATACTATCCATGCATGTTTATAAAATTTTTGATAAAATCTATAATCTATTTTTGATATAAATAGCATTGCAATAATTCCAAGTATAGCAAATAAAAGCTGTTTAGAAAAATATTTATAACTATCTCCGCTTTCTGAAAGAGCTGATGGAGAACTTGCAGATAATACCATTACTAATCCTATTGTTAACAATAATAATATTGTTATTAATAATGTAAAATCTATTGGATTATTTAAAAAGCTTGAAAAGCTTTTTTTCTTTTTTGCCATTTATCTCAATCCTTTCTTTTTTGCATTTTTATCTTATGCATTTATTAAACCATTTGTAATCCAATTACACATGCAAGTAAAGTTATTAAACAAAATACAATTACAACTTTATTTTCTCTCCAACCTGATAATTCAAAATGATGATGTAATGGTGCCATTTTAAAAATTCTATTTCCCGTCTTTTTAAAATATGCTACTTGTATAATTACTGAAAGTGTTTCTAATACTGGTATTATTGCAATTACCAATAATATTATTGGCATTTTTAAGTATAATGCTAATCCAGATATAACACCTCCAAGTAATAATGAACCCGTATCTCCCATAAATACTTTAGCAGGATGTAAATTAAATACTAAAAATCCTAAAGTTGCTCCAATTACAGCACTACCAAATATTGATACTTCTGGTACATTAAATGTAATTCCTATAATTACTAAACATGTTATAATAAGTGAACTTACGCTAGATGACAAACCATCTATTCCGTCTGTTAAATTTATTGCATTTGTAGTTGCAAGTATTACAACTATTGCAAATGGTATGTAAATATACACAGGCATTGTTATATATGTTTTAGCAATTGGAATAAATATATCTGTTCCTATATTTAATCCTTTAACTAAAAATACAACATATGCAACAGAAATAACCAACAAACCAATCATTTTATAACTTGGCTTAAGCCCTTCTGTATTTTTTAAAACTAATTTTTTAAAATCATCTATAAATCCTACTACTCCAAATCCTATTGTAATTAACAGCATTGGTAATAATTTATTTGCAATATCTGCTTGATTATTTGCATTTAAATATATATATATTCCTGTAATAATTATTATCATTGCTAGAATTATTATAATTCCACCCATTGTAGGTGTTCCTTGTTTTTTTAAATGTGACTTTGGCCCATCATCTCTTTCTATTTGACCTACTTTTAATTTTTTTAATATTGGTATTACTAATATTCCTAATATAATTGATACTACAAATGATATTAGCAATATTTTTGTATCAAAATTCACTGTTATCAAACCTTCCTATTTATTCTTTTTTCCTTTGTCTAGTTCTTGAACTAACTGTCTTACTATAATTCTTTCGTCAAATGGATGCTTTACTCCATTTATTTCTTGATATGGTTCATGGCCTTTTCCAGCAAGTACTATCAAATCTCTTTTTGTTGCCATTTTCATTGCTTCTTTTATAGCTTCAACTCTGTCTACTACAACTTTATAATTTCCTTTTGTCTTTTTTATTCCTTCTTCTATTTGATCTACTATTTTTTGTGGATCTTCTGTTCTTGGATTATCTGATGTTATTATTGTAAAATCTGCTATTCTTCCTGATATTTCACCCATTATTGGTCTTTTTCCACTGTCTCTATCTCCACCACATCCAAATACAGATATTACTTTTCCTCTAGTATAACTTTTTACTGCCTGTAAAATATTTTGCAAACTCTCTGGTGAATGAGCATAATCTATCATTATTGGCAATTCCATTTTATTGTCTACAAGTTCTGATCTTCCAGGAACTCTTACTTCTAACAATGCTTCTTTTATAACTTCAGGTGATATGCCTAATTTTTTTGCAACGCATATAGCAGCTAAAGAATTATATACACTAAATCTACCAGGAATTCCAACTTTTATTCTTTCATTTCTATCTGTTATTTTTACTTTAAAATCAACATATAAATTTGTAACAGTTATATCTTTTGCAGTTACATTTGCAAAATTATCAATTCCATATGTAGTAATATCATTTTCTTTAAACATATTTGGTATTTTTGCTCCATGTAAATCGTCTGTATTTACTATTCCTGTTTTACACATTTTAAATAATTTTAATTTTGACTCAAAATAGTCTTGCATATTTGGATGTTCTTTTTCACTAATGTGATCTTCTGAAAAATTAGTAAATAAAACAATATCAAAATCACATGCATCTACTCTATGTAATTTTAAGCTTTGTGAAGAAACTTCCATTACAACATATTCTACGCCTTCTTCTACCATTTGGTTAAATAATTGTTGTAATTCTAAACTTTCTGGTGTTGTTCTATCACTATCTTTTAATTTTTTTCCATTTATATATGTTGCAATTGTCCCTATTAATCCAACTTTTTTTCCAGCTTTTTCTAATATCTCTTTAATCATAAAAGTTGTTGTTGTTTTACCTTTTGTTCCAGTTACACCTATCAATTTAAATTTTTTTGAAGGATTTTTATAGAAGTTTGCAGATGAAACTGCTAAAGCCTCTCTTGTATCTTTTGCCATTACAACAGCAACATCTTTAGGTATATTTAATTCTTTTAAATCACACCCTTCTTCTAACATTACACATCTAGCCCCATTTTCTATAGCATTATTTATATATTTATGTCCATCAACAGAAAAACCTTTTATAGCAATAAACAAAAAACCTGGTTTTACATTTTTAGAATTGCTTTCTATTCCTTCTATTTCTAAATCTAAATCACCTTTTAATTTTAAATTTTCTAAACCTTGTAATATATTTTTTAATTTCATATTATCAATCCTTCCAATTTTTTCATATTATATAACTAATTTGCCATTTTGTATAGACTAAAATCAAAAAAAGTCCCTTAATAATATTTATTAAAAGACTTTAATTTTATTCTTTTTTATTAATATGATTTTTATAAAAAGCTTAGACAATATCCCCGTCCCATTGTCTATATTTAATTACCTCAATATTGCAATTTTCACTTCTTTTGCACATTGCATTATATATTTGGTCTCTAAGTTCTTGTTTTGCCTGATTTAAAGTTAATTCTTTATTTGGGAAAAATGGTCCATCTATATAAGATACAATTTTTACTTTATCATTGTTTTTTCCATAGCTTTGATAGGTATTTGTTATACAAAATGATGGTTTGTCTAGTGTTACAGGATATTTAAATGAAACTGATTTAAATGGTCTTATTTTTGTATAATATGGCCAAATATGGGCTTCTGGGTATATTGTTACTGAATAATTCTTTTTTATTTTTTCTTCAATTGCTTCTAAAAAATTTTTCATTGCATTTTTTTTAGTTGGTATTGGCATTGCTCCTAGCATTTGTATTAGCGTTTCAAATGGCTTTATAGATACATTTTCTGGATTTACTATAAAAAAATTTCTTTTAGGGTACATTGCCATACTTGGTATAAATGTATCTGCAAATGGTTGTGTGTGATTTCCATATATAAAATACCCTTGTTTTTTATATTTCTTTAATTTTTCTTTTCCTACATATTTTATTCTAAATTTAAACTTAGAATATAATACTTTTATAGGAACACTAAATACATTTTGCACTAAAAAAGATGCTATATTCCATAATGGATTTTTGTGAATATATATATAATTTTCATCTATTACTCTTGGCTTAATTTTTGCTTTTGAAAATTCATCATTTAATTCATCTTTATAATAAATTATTTTTGGTTCTTTCATACTTTTTCCTGCTTTATTGTTGTATATTCTAATGGCTTTTTATAGAAATCCTCATATATTTCTTTCCAGACCTTAGCATTTTTTTCTTTCATAATTTCTAAATTTTCTTTTTCTGTCAAATTCTCGTCCGGAAATATTGGTTTTCCAATATTTACTGTATATTCTTGAACATAAAAACCATCTTCTCCCATTACATTACTATCTTCCATTGTTATAAATATAGGAAGTATTGGTACATTATTTCTTGCAGCTATTTTATATGCTCCAATTTTTAATGGCTTCGGTTTTTTGTAATTCCACCACATGCTTTGTTCTGGAAATATTAATATAAAATCTCCTCTTTGTAAAATTATGTCAGCTGCCTCCATAAATTTTACCATTGTTCTTTTATTTGAGCTAAGTGGTAATGTATTACAATTTCTAAACAAAAATCCATAAAATCCAGGAAAATTAGTATAATTTCCCTCTCTTAAAACTATAAAAAGTTTTTGTTTTTTATTAAGTTTGGCATTTCTAAATGCCTCTTCTACAGCAAACGAGTCAAAAGGATTAAAGTGGTTGCATGTAATTAATGCTCCACTTTCTAAACCTTCCATATTTTCTAATCCTCTTATTTCTTTTACAATTAATTGCTTGTTTTCTATTATTTCATTTAAAAATCTTTCACCAATTCTATTTGCAAATCTATTTTTTGCTTTACTTGTAAGTTTTTCATTCAAATAATCTACTTTTTCTGGTGTTAGAGTAATTGTTGGTGGATCATCTTCTACATCTTGGTCAAATTTTCCTTCTTTTTCGTATTGTTTTATTTTTTCTATTATTTTTAATCTTTCTTCTGACTTTTGAATATTTGGATTTGTTTGCTTTTCCATCATTTATGTTCTCCTATTTTTTCTATCGTCTCCTACACAATCACATTCTTTTTGTGCAAGTTTCCTTAACTTTTTGTCTCCTTCTTTGTCATTAAATCTGTCTTCTTCTGTGTAGTTATCTCTAATTTTTATTATTTCATCAAAAAATTCTGTCTTTTTTGCATACTTCCAAAAATATTCTTTATAAAGTATATCTTCAAAATGCCATGGTTTAAATGCCAAATTATAATGTATTAATTTTAAATCATTTGTATCTGTATCATTTGAAATTGGCATTTTATCCCATACATTGCTTATAATTTTTACTCTTCCTTTGCATAGTCTGTTTAAGTAATCTTGGTCTTGTGCAACAGCAAATTTTATTTTTTCTAATGAATATAAAAATTTTTCTTGAAAATCGAACTTTCTAAGTTCATCTAAGTTCATTAAAAGAACTCCTGCATTAAAGTAATTTCTATAGTCTGCAACTCCTACTACTTTTTCTACATATTCTTGAAATACTTCTATTTTTTGTATTACATCATCTGGAGCAGCAGCAACTAAATTATCCCCCATATCTATATTATATAACTCAGCAACATCTGCAAGAAGAACTATATCGCAGTCTAAATATAATGCTTTATTATATTGTGGATATAAATTTGGTATAAATAGTCTAAAATATGTTGTTACAGAATAGTAGTCTCTTGTATATAATTTATTTTTTATTTTATTTATATAATAATTTAAATCTACAAATTCTATGTTTACATTTTCTTTTTCATACTTTTTTATTTTCTCTTGATTTTCTTCAGTTATACTTGTATACAATATTTTTATTAAATAATAATTTTTTTCTGACGAATTTTCTATTAATGATTGTAATGCTACAGCTAAAAAAGGTACATATTTATCATCAACCGTAAAAAATATTGGTATTGTATTTAAATTTTCTTTCATTTTTTATTCTCCCCTTTTATTGTTTTCATATTCTTTTTTTAATTTTAAATATTCTTCTAAATCTTCATCAAATGCATGACATTTTAAAACTGTATGCACTTGCTCAACATTCCATTGTTTATAATTTTCTGTATGTGGATATGGAAACCATAACATTCTTTTGCAAAAATGACATACTACTGTATCTTTTCTATTAAATTTTGATTGTTCATTATATTTTCGAGGTATTAACATTTTTTTGCTTGTTGACCTAAAAATTGCATCTTGATCTGCAAAAAGCATTTTTTTACTTTTTATTAAATTTCTTGCTTTTTCTAACAATTTTGTTTCTTTTATTTTTTTCATGTTCATTAATAACATTCCCGCATTTATATAATCTGGTCTTATAAATATACTTCCATATTTTTCTTTTACAGCTGCATATTCATATTCTGAAACATCTATATTATATAGTTTAGAAAGGTCGTCTCCTATCATCATATCTATGTCTAAATATAATAATTTATCAGGAATATTAGGAACCATATCTGCTAGTAATCTAAGCAAAGTATATGGGGTGCAATATGCACTTTCATTTTTACAATTTAAAAATTCTTGTTCATAAAGATTAGTAACATCAACTTTTGTTACTTTGTTTTCTTTATTTTTTTTCTGTATTACTTTATTTAAAAAGTCTATTTGCTTATTTTCTATTGGCACATATTCTGGTTTTATTCTTGATGCATCCATAGTAAATATATAGCAATTAATACTTTCTTTGGTTCTATTGGTAATTGATATTAACTCTGTTAGTGCTCCATCAAATACTTTTTTATTTCCACATAAAAGTAAATTTATCATTTTTTCCCCCGAATTTTATTTTTTTACAATTGTCATATTTTGTTGTTTTTTATACATTATGCATTATAATATAAATGTAAAAAATATTCAAGTGCCGTTTTAATAAAAAAACAAAAGTACTTAATTACATCTTACAATTAAGTACTTTTGCAATTTTATTTTTAATAGTCTATATATACCTTATTTCCTTTATAGATTTTTATTCCTGTTTGTGGAACTTGACTTTTTACTGTTAATTGTGTTTTATCAATTTCTTCTGTTTCATTATTTATAACCATTTCTAATCCTTGTTCTTTTAATATTTTATTTGCCTCTTCTAATGTTTTTCCTAATACATCAGGAGTTACAACTTCCTCTTTTATTTCTACTTCTTCTTCGTTTCCTTGGTTAACCTCTAAATATGGTAAAACCTCGCTAAATATCTGTCCGCCAACTGGTGCCGCAACACCACCTCCTTGGTGTCCTCCCTCACCTGTTGGATTATATAAAGTTACCAAAACAACAACTTGAGGATCATCTATTGGAGCAACACCACAAAAAGATGTAACATACTTATTAGTATTAACGCCATCTTCCGATGTGCCTGTTTTGCCACCTATTCTATATCCTGCAACTCTTGCATTTTTACCAGTCCCTTCACTAACTACAGACTCCATCATACTAAGAACTTTTTGAGAAGTTTCTTTTGAAATTACTGTTCCTGTAGTTTCCACTGGCATATCTTTAACCTCTCCTGTTTGGCTATTAATAATTTGTTTAACAACTCTAGGTTTTATTTTTGTTCCTCCATTTGCAATACTAGAAACTGCTGTCGCAAGCTGTATTGGTGTTATTTCAAATCTTTGCCCAAAACTTATTGTAGCAAGCTCTACAGGTCCGCGCCTTTTCCTTTGCTAAAAATATTCCTTTTGCCTCACCTGGTAAATTTATTCCAGTTTTACTTAAAAGTCCAAATTTTTCTAAATAACTATAATATTTTTCAACCCCTAATTTTTGTCCAAGCCCAATAAATACTGGGTTACAAGAATTCATTAACGCTTGCCTCAAACTTTCTGCTCCATGTGGTCTATAATATCTCCAACATTTAATTCTAACACCTGCAACTTCAATTCCACCTGTACAGCAAAATTCTCCACTATTATCGGTATCTGTTATATGCTCTTCTAATGATGCAGAAGCTGTTATTAATTTAAATACAGAGCCTGGTTCATATGTGTCTGCTATTGCCTTATTTCTCCACACTGCCTGCAAATTTTTTGTTTTTTCACTTTGTTCTAATGTGTCCCACACAGATTTTAATTCATCAGTATATGCTGCATATGGATCATTTAAATTATAATTTGGATATGTTGCCATTGCCAAAACATCCCCAGTTTTGGGATTCATAACAACAATATTTCCACCATCTGTACACTTATTGTCTATACATGCCTCTTTTAAATATTTTTCAGCAATAGACTGAATAGATAAATCAATAGAAAGTACTAAACTATTTCCATCAATTGCTGCAACATAATTTTCTCCCTCAGTCCCTATTTCACCGCCTTTTGCATCTGCATGCCTTTTTATGGCTCCTTTTAAACCTTTTAACTCACTATCATATTTTGCCTCTATTCCATCTAACCCTTGATTATCACTACCACAAAAACCTATAAACTGTGATGCAAGATTACTATATGGGTAATACCTTTTGGTATCTTCATCTATATTTACTCCAACTGAAATATTATTATTTTGAAGCCAAACCCTTAGTTCATTTGCCTTTTCTTTATCAACTTTTTTTGCAATAGTTTCAATAGAACTCCTTTTACTAACCTTTTTTAAGACTTTATCATAATCTAGCTCAAAAATATCTGCCAAAGCCTTTGCAACTTTTTCTTTGTCCTTTTTATCAATATTTCCTGGGTTAACCGTTATAGTTTCCACTGTACTGCTCACAGCCAAAATATTCTTGCCTGTTGCATCATAAATAGTCCCTCTTTTAGGGTTTATATTTCTGTCTAATGTTTGTTGTTCATAAGCAAGTTCTTGCAATTCTTTTCCTTGTACAAATTGAATATAACCAACTCTTATTATTAATAAAATAAATATTAATAATGCAACAAACAAGGAATTTCTCATCTTTTTCTTTCCAGACAATTTAATTGATATCATAAAAACACCTCTAATAATATTTATTAGAAGTGTTTTATTTTATTCAATTTTATTTATTAAATATTTTATCTACCAAACTCTCAAACCAATTTTTTTCTTCCTTAGTAATAACCTTTTCAGATGGTGATTCCACATAATCTTTTTTAGGTAATGTAACATAAACAGTTTGTTTATTTGTTAATTTTTTCATTCCTAATTTTTCTTTTGCCTGTTGTTCAATATAATTTGAACTTAAACTATTTTCTATTGTAACTTTTAATTGTTCATTCTCTTTTTGAAGTGATGATAATTCTCTTTTTAGAGTCTGAACTTTATTAAACTTTTCATTTATTTGTGAGTTTCTGTAACTTATGGTAAGAAGAACTGCAAATATTGCAACTATTGTTAATGTCATTTTTGTTTGTCTTTTCTTTTGACTTTGCAATGTTTTTTTATTTGCTTTAGGATTTTCTAATACTTTTATACTTTGTTTTTTTCTTGGTTTATATGATGGCTCTAATTTTCTAGGGCTTGTCTCATACTGGTATAGACCTCTTGTCATAAGTTACTCACCTCCTTTGTACTTTTTTATTTTTATATTTTTTCAAAAATTCTAAGTTTTGCACTTTTAGATCTTGTATTTTCTTCTTGTTCATCTTTTGTTGCTATTATAGGTTTTTTAGTTATTATTTTTCCTTCTTTTTTTGCTCCACATACACAATATGGCAAATCACTTGGACATGTACATTTCCCACTAGCTTCTATATATGCATTTTTTACTGCCCTATCTTCTAATGAATGAAATGTTATTATGCAAAGTCTTCCCCCTGGCTTTAACACATCAATACAGTTTTTTACCGTATTATACAATGGCTTTATTTCATCATTTACTTCAATTCTAATTGCTTGAAAAGTTCTTTTGGCTGGATGTCCATCTTTTTTTGCAAATCCAGGAATTGATTTTTCTATTATTTCTACCAATTGTTTTGTAGTACTGATTTGTTTTTCTTTTCTGTACATACATATATTTTTTGCAATTTGTCTTGAAAACTTTTCTTCTCCATATTCATATATAATATTGGCCAATTTTTGTTCTTCATAACTATTTACTACTTCTTTTGCTGTTAAACTTTGGGTTTTATCCATTCTCATATCAAGTTCATTTTCACCAAGATAGCTAAACCCTCTATTTCTTTCATCTAATTGGTATGACGAAACTCCTAAATCTAGCAAAATACCATCTACATTTTCAATTTGCAAATTGCTTAAAATTTCTTTTATATTATCATGATTATTATGAACATAAATTACATTTTGAAAATCTTTTAAATTTTCTTTTGCAGCTTTTAGTGCTTCTTCATCTCTGTCTATTCCTATTAATATTCCATTTTCATTTAATTTTTTTACTATTTGTTTACTGTGCCCTGCTCCGCCAAGTGTTCCATCTACATATATGCCATCTGGTTTTATATTTAGTCCATTTATACACTCATCAAGCATTACAGGTTTATGCTTAAATTCCAATTTAACACCTCTTAGTTTATAATACTCATGCAGCTGGTAAAAAATTTCAAATTACCAGCTGCATTATATCATATGTATTTTAATTGTTCTTTTGTGTTAATTTATCTTTTGAAAACATACAAATTCTTTTGTAAAATCCTCTTTTGAATTTTAAAATCTTTTGTAAAATTTTCTTTTGCAACTTTTTACATTTATAACTTTATCTTTTGTATTCTTACTATTTATCTTTTGCAAAGTTTTCTTTTGCATTTTTATCTTTTGTGTTTTTAATATATTTTCTTTTGTTAATTTATCTTTAGTTTTTTATATAAACTTTTGCAAGTTATATACCTAGCATTGTCATGTTTTGTGCAATTTCATCAGCTGAAATGTTATCATCACATTTTTGCCATGTTTCTTTATTCCAAATTTCAAGTCTTGTTCCAACACCAATTATTACTGCTTCCTTTTCTAGGTTAGCTGCATTTCTTAAATTATTTGATATTAAAAATCTACCTTGCTTATCTATTTCACATTCTGTTGCTCCAGATAAGAAAAATCTTACAAAGTTTCTTGCATTTTTGTCTGATAATGGAAGTGCTTTCAATTTAGCTTCGAAATTTAACCACTCATTTTGTGAAAACGCAAATAAACATCCATCTAACCCTTTTGTTACGATGAATTTTTCCCCCATGTCTTGTCTTAATTTAGCAGGCATTATTAATCTGCCTTTAACATCTAGAGAATGCTCGTATTCACCAATTAGCAATTAATTTCACTTCCTTCCACCAATTCACCACTTTGTTCCACTTTGCTCCACTTTTATTTGATTGTAATATAACTTTTTTTATTTTGCAAGTATTTTTTATAAATTTTTTAAAATTTTTAACTTTTTATTACAATTCTTTAGTTGTAATTATAAATTTAATAAATTTTTATATTACATTTTCATATATTTTTCGACTTTATATTGACTTTTTTTATTATATTTTATATACTACCTTCAAAGGAGGATGAATTATGGATAAGTTTATGGAAAAAATAAAAGGAACTAAAATATTAGGAATAATTGGAAACTTAATTTTAGCTGTAGCTGTATTTTTACCAGTTTTAACTGTATCTGTTTCATTATTTGGTATATCACAAAGTCAATCAATTTCATATATCCAAGGTGATGGAATATTTGTTTTAATACTAGCTATTGTTAACTTATTAATTATTTTTGCTGACAAATTATCAGAAAAAGTTGCTTTTATGAAAAAATTATCAAACCAAAAATTCACATTAATTCCTACAGCAATAATAGTTATTCTACTTATTGTATTAATATCTGGTAAATCTAGTGCAATTGGACAATTAGGTTCATATGCTTCACTTGCCAATATTAGTTATGGAATTGGTTTCTGGTTATTATGGATTGGTGCAGTTATTTCTGCAATCTACCCATTCTTATATAAAGGAAACGAAACAAAATAATTAAATATAACAAAAAACCTAAGTTTTAACTTAGGTTTTTTTCATTTTTATGCACTTTTTAATTCTAGTCTTAATTTATCTGCAATCATTGCAATAAATTCTGAATTTGTTGGTTTTCCTTTGCTTGCTGAAATCGTATAGCCAAAAATATTTTCAACTGCTTCTTGTTGGCCTCTTCCCCATGCAACCTCTATAGCATGGCGAATAGCACGTTCAACACGGCTTGGTGTTGTAGAATATTTTCTAGCAATTTGTGGATATAAGCTTTTAGTAATTTGATTTATTACATCTATATCATTTACAACCATCATAATTGCTTCTCTTAAATATTGGTAACCTTTTATATGTGCTGGAACACCAACTTCATGTATTAAATTTGTAACTAAAGCCTCTAAATGTTCTTCAGTTTTTGTATCTACATTTGATATTTCTATATATTGTGGTTTTATTTCTCTTCCTACAAAATTATTTTTTTGACTTGGTTTATAAAATTTAAGTTCTCTTATTCTTTTAATTAATAACTCAATATCAAATGGTTTTACAACATAATATTCTGCTCCTAAACCAATTGCTTGACCAGTTATTTTATCTTGTCCAACTGCTGATAACATAATAAACATTGGTCTTTTTTCAAGCTTTATAAGATTAACATTTTCCAAAACTCCTAATCCATCTAAATGTGGCATTATAACATCTAATAATACAACATCTGGGCTAGTATTTGTAATCATCTCTATGGCTTCATTTCCATCTCTTGCCATTCCTATAACTTCCATATCTGGTTGTGATTCTAAATATGATGATAATGTTTTGCTAAACTCTTGATTGTCATCTGCAATTAAAACTGTAACTTTCTCTTTCACTTTTTTCCTCCTAAAATATTTTAAATATTTGTCATCGACATTTACGATTATAGAAGTTTTTCAAGTGTTTTGCAATAAAAAATTGTAAATTTTTTCCAATTTTTCATAAAAATACTATTTTATTATACTTTTAGATATTAATTTTTTATCTAAAAATTTTATATCTCTTAAATTAATACTTTTATTGTTATAATCTTCCATTAGTTTAGCTTTTTTGTCTTCTTCCAACTCCAAATTACATGTAACATTATCTAAATAATTAACATTTTTTATAGAAATATTGTTTTTTCTACAGTAGTATTTAAATTTTTCAAATTCCGTATATTCTAATTCTACAAACATTTCACATCCTAATATTTTAGCTTGTTTTTTTGCAATTTTAATTGCATTTATTAAAGAATCAGAATATGCCCTAACAAGCCCTCCTGTACCAAGTAAAATGCCTCCAAAATATCTTGTTACAACAACCAAAATATTACATAATTCATTTTTTTGTAAAATATTAAGCATTGGTGCACCAGCAGTTCCAGACGGTTCTCCATCATCACTAGCCTTTTCTACAATATGATTATTTTCAATTACCCTATATGCAAAGCAATTGTGTCTTGCATCATAGTAATTTTTTTTTAATTTTTTTATCTCATTTTCCGCTTCATCTTTACTATTTACCCTTATTAAATTTGCTATAAATTTTGATTTTTTTTCAGTTAAAGTATAATCTACATTTTCTTCAATAGTAACAAACTCTTCCATTTTTCTCCTTTTATTCTTTTCCAGCAGTATAACCTGTAGAATATGCAATTTGTAAATTAAATCCACCAGTATAACTATCTACATCTATAATTTCTCCTGCAAAATATAAACCATTTATTATTTTAGATTCCATTGTTTTAGGATTAATTTCCTTTATATTAACCCCTCCACTTGTAACTATTGCCTCTTCTATTGGTCTAAAAGCTTTTATTGTAAATTCTAAATGCTTTAAAATTTTTACAAGTTCTTTTCTTTCTTCCTTTTTTATTTCATTTACTTTCTTATTTGGGTTAATTTTACTTTTTTCTATAATAATTGGTATTAATTTTTGTGGTAACAATTTATCTAAACTATTTTTAAATTGTTTATTTTTAAATTCTTCAAAGTCCCTAAGTATTCTTGAATCTAATTTTTCTTCTGTAAGAGCTGGTTTTAAATCTATTTGTAATATTATATTTCTATTTTTTAATAGTTCTTCTTGTTTTTTGTACCTTACTAAATGTGATGATAAACTTAAAATAACAGGTCCTGAAACACCAAAATGAGTAAAAATCATTTCTCCAAAGTCATTATATATTACCTTGTTTTTAGTTTTATCTATTAAATTTATTTCTATATTTTTTAAGCTTAATCCTTGAAGCTCTTTTGTGTTTTCATATGTCTCTAATGGTACTAATGAAGGCTTTATTTTTGTAATTGTATGTCCAAGTTTTTTTACCATTTCATAGCCATCTCCTGTTGAGCCTGTTAGTGGGTAGCTTTTACCTCCTGTTGCAAGAATAATCTTATTTGCACTAATAATTTCATTATTGCATTTTACTGCCTTTACATTATTGCTTTCATCTACAATAATTTCATCTACTTTAGTATTTAGCAAGATTTTAACATTAAATTGCTTTAATTTTTTAGTAAAACATTTTAAAACATCTTGTGATTTGTCTGTTATTGGAAATACTCTATTTCCTCTTTCTTCTTTAACTTCCAATCCTTGCTCTTTTAAAAAATTTATTATATCTTTATTTGTATAGTTTCTAAATGAACTATATAAAAACATACCATTTCCAGGAGTATTTTTTATAAATTCTTCCATGTCTAAAGAAGATGTAATATTACATCTTCCTTTTCCCGTTATTAAAAGTTTTCTTCCTAAAGTTTGCATTTTTTCAATTAAAATTACTTCATTTCCATTTTCTGCAGAAGATATTGCAGCCATCATGCCAGCTGGTCCTCCACCAATAACTATTACTTTCATATTTTCTCCATCTCTTGAATTGCTTTTAAAATTCCATATTTTCCGTATTCATATGTAAGTCCACCTTGCATATATGCAATATAAGGTTTTCTTAAAGGTCCATCACAACTTAGTTCAATTGTAGAACCTTGTGTAAATGTTCCTGCTGCCATAATTATTTTATCATCATACCCTCCCATGTCTCCTGGCTCAGGTATTACATTTGAATCTATTGGTGAACCTTTTTGAATTCCCTGACAAAATTTTATTAATTTATCTGCACTTCCTAAACTTATTGTTTGAACAATGTCTGCTCTTTTTTCATTCCATTTTGGTTCTACATTATAGCCCAACTCTTCTAAAATTGCACTTGCAAATATTGCAGTTTTTAAGCTACTTGCAACTACACTAGGTGCAAAAAACAAACCTTTTAAAAATAATGTGTTTTGATTTAGTGATGGACCTATTTCTTTTCCTATTCCTGGTGCTGTAAGCCTTTGTGCACACATTCCTACAAGTTCTCTTTTACCAACTATATATGCTCCACTTGTTGCAATTCCTGCACCTAAATTTTTCATAAGTGACCCTACTGCTATATCTGCGCCAACTTCTATAGGCTCTTTTTCTTCTACAAATTCTCCGTAACAATTGTCAACCATTATTATTACATCTTTATTGACTTTTCTAATTTCTTTAATTACATTTTCTATTTTATAAATTTCTAAACTTTTCCTTGTAGAATACCCTCTTGATCTTTGGATTTCTACTAATTTTACATCTTTTTTTGATAACCTTTTTGTTATTTTTTCAATATCAAAATCATTGTTTTGTAACTCTATTTGTTCATATTTTATTCCATATGCTTTTAATGAACTTTTATTTGGATTTTCTCCTATTCCTATTACTGTTTTTAATGTATCATATGGCGCTCCTGTTATGCTAATCATTGTATCATTTGGGTATAATAGTCCAGATAACGTAATTGCAAGCGCATGTGTTCCTGATATTAACTGTGCTCTAACTAAACTATCTTCTGCTTTAAAAACTTTTGCATATATTTCTTCTATTTTGTTTCTTCCAGGTTCATCTATTCCATAACCTGTTGCTGAATTTAAATGCATTTCTGATAAATTTGCTTCTTGAAATGCTTTTATTACTTTTAAACTATTTATTTGACATATATTATCTACATTTTTAAATTGTTCTTGTATTTTTTCTTCCACTTTTTTTGATAAAGCTATTATATTTTCTTCTCCCACTGGCTTTTCCTCCAATTTTTATTTGGTTCTATTTTACTATAAATTCAGAGAAATATCAAGTAAATCTATTTTCTAAAAAACTAATAAAAGTTGGGTTTCCCCAACTTTTATTAGTTTTGGCTGTATGGTAATAAAGCAATGTGTCTTGCTCTTTTAACAGCTAATGTTATATCTCTTTGATGTTTTGCACATGCACCTGTATTTCTTCTAGGTAATATTTTACCTTTATCATTGATAAATTTCTTTAATTGTTCTGGATTTTTGTAATCTAAAACAAAGTTTTTATCACTGCAAAGTACACATACTTTTTTTCTTTGTTTTCTGAATCTTGGATTGTAATCCTCATCATAA
>OJME01000707.1_pt1 | contig 29683 bp, 20 predicted proteins | sample 1597151 | NCBI WGS metagenome assembly OJME01 (sample SAMEA2452118, study PRJEB22498) | human gut metagenome | biome: human feces; feature: human gut; material: feces | place: Australia | collected 2012
GCCATCCAGATAAATACCGATCACACCAGGCATTGGAATATCATACGTACGCTCTAACAACTGCTTTACTAATTCCGGACCACCTTCACCCATTGCCATAGTACCAAGGGCACCATATCTTGTATGAGAATCAGAACCGAGGATCATTTTACCACCCTCTGCCAACATTTCTCTTGCAAACTGATGAATAACCGCCTGATGTGGTGGCACATACATTCCACCATATCTCTTAGCACAAGAAAGACCAAACATATGATCGTCCTCATTGATCGTTCCACCAACCGCACATAAACTATTGTGACAGTTTGTCAAAACATAAGGAACAGGAAATTTATCCAATCCTGATGCTCTTGCAGTCTGGATAATGCCAACAAATGTAATATCATGAGACGTTAACTTATCAAATTTAATCTGAAGATTATCCATACCACCAGAAGTATTATGTGCTTTCAAAATAGAATATGCAATCGTTCCCTCGGAGGCCTGCTCCTTTGATGGCACCTCTCCACATTTTGCCTGAATCTGTGCTTCTGCCTGGCCGTTATCTTCTACGATATCTGTCCCATTCAGCAAATACACACCATTATCATACAACTTAATCATACTGTTACCATACCTTTCTCTTAAGCCAGTGATTTTAAGCTTTCATATTATGCTCTTGGCTCAAGTAATCATATGTCATGTGGTAAACACAACATACGGTTCTATTCTAATAGAATTAAATGTACTTTTCAAGTTCTACAGCGCTCTCCTGCAATTCATTCATCAAAGAGCCAACTTTGGCAGCCTGTTCGCTTGTCTGATATCCCATCTCTGCCGCCTGAGATGTATTAGCGGAAACTTCCTCGCTGACCGCTGATATCTGTGAAATACTTTCCACAATAGAGTCATTTGCGGTCATGATCTGGCTGATCTCCTCGGAAACATTTACTACGTCCTCATTCAAATGATCCATCTGAGAACGGATCTGGGTGAAATCTTTATCCGTTACCTGGATCAAATTTTTCTCCTGTTCAGATGCTTCCAACACACCATTGATTCTTTCCTGTGTCTCTTCTGCATTTTCCTGTAATTTGGCAGTGATCTGAGAAATTCCTTCCGTCAACTGTCTGGTCTGCTCTGCAAGTACTCGGATCTGCTCTGCAACAACCGCAAAGCCGCGACCTGCTTCTCCCGCTCTTGCACTCTCGATCGATGCATTCAAAGCAAGCATATTGGTCTGACTGGAAATGTCAAAAATATTTTGCGTGATCTCAGCCACTTCCTTGGTATTCTCCGTCAAAGCCCCCATTAAAGTATGCACCTTTGCATTCTCAGCTGCAATAGCATCTGCCTGCTCAAGTAATTTCTGCATAGAGTCACGGCCTTTATCGATCGACTCCATACTCATCTCGGCAACCTGCTTCATTCCCTGAGATCGATTGCTGGTCTTCGTGATCATTTCCTGAATCTGTGAAGTCATCACCGTCTGCTGCTCAATGCTCTCTGCATTGGAACTGTTACCGGTCGATATCTCGTCCAATGCATTTGCTGTACTAATTGTAGACTGCTGCAACTCTTCCATCAAAGATGCAGCTGTTGAAGAATTTTCTTTAACCTGCTTGGAAATATGAAGAATTTCCTCCAGCAAAGTTTCTGATTTTTGCTGATTAGTAAGTGCACGACTTACTTTCTCGCTGTTAAGCTGTGCAGCAAGCTTAGTAATTGCGCAGACAACCACCATTGTAAGAACGACCGTTGCAAGCTGAAGGATCAGCGTACTCGTTGTAATATCAATTCCTGAATTCATCTTGCCATTGACTACACAGCGTACTACGTATGCCACATTGATAATGATCAAACCAATGCTGCTTCGCAGGATGAACGCAAAGTCGAAATACAAAATAAAGATACTTGCCATTGGAAAGGCAGCAATAAATACAAGGTCACTATTGGCGCCATACATGATCACTGCATATAACACACCATATCCAACCATAACCGTATGACGCAGTGCCACACTTCCATGATTACGAATATATAAAACCGCATTGATCAATAACCCTACTGCAACAACTGCAACTACAATGATCGCATATGTCCAGCTAATGTTTCCTACCGATGCATCCTGCAGATATCCTACTACAAAAAATGCATCCATCAAGGTCGCAAAAATGAATACTAAAAGATTAATTCTCTCATTTTCGCTTTTTGTTTTCTTTGAAATTTCACTCATACTATGAATTCTCCCTTCTGTTAATATCCCACCTCTACATCAGTACCTATATAGTACCATAAACTGCCTTTCTTCTTCAATACTAACTTGTCATTTCTTTTTCTCAAGTTAGCATTGTATGTCCCGAAATGTTGTGGTAATATATTGTAAAAATACAACGGAGGTACTTTTCATGAAACATCTAATCAGTCCCCTTGATTTATCGGTGGATGAACTGGACCACATATTGACCTTAGGGCAGTCGATCATGCATGATCCGCAAGCATATGCACATGTATGCGATGGCAAAAAATTAGCAACTTTATTTTATGAACCAAGCACTCGTACACGTCTCAGTTTTGAGGCAGCCATGTTAAATCTTGGCGGTAGCGTGCTTGGTTTTTCTTCCGCTGATTCCAGCTCAGCGTCCAAAGGAGAAAGCGTCGCTGACACGATCCGCGTAATCTCTTCTTATGCAGATATCTGTGCAATGCGCCACCCAAAAGAAGGAGCTCCTACCGTAGCTGCAATGCATTCACGGATACCGGTGATCAATGCCGGTGATGGCGGACATAATCACCCGACGCAGACATTAACGGATCTCTTAACGATCAAAACACTGACCGGGCGTCTGGATAATATGACCATCGGTATGTGCGGTGATCTGAAATTCGGCCGTACCGTACACTCTCTGATCAATGCTATGGTACGTTATCCGAATATACATTTTATATTGATCTCTCCGGATGAACTTCGTATTCCGGATTATCTTCGCCAAGAAGTCCTGGTGGACGGCAACATTGATTTCATCGAAACCAATGAATTGGAAAAATATATGCCAAAACTTGATATTTTATATATGACACGCGTGCAGAGAGAACGCTTTTTCAATGAGGAAGATTATATCCGCTTAAAAGACAGTTTCATCTTAGATGCAGCTAAGATGCGCTATGCCAAAGAAAATATGTATGTACTGCATCCGCTTCCGCGCGTCAACGAAATTGCAACTGAAGTCGATGATGATCCTCGTGCTGTATATTTTAAGCAGGCACAATTCGGTGTTTATGTACGAATGGCTCTGATCATGACTTTGCTTGGACTTGCAAAATAAAGGAGGTTACTATGTCACAGAAAGAAATTCCGGAAACCGGCAGATTAAATATCGGTGGATTAAACGAGGGTGTTGTCATCGATCATATTCAGGCCGGAGGTGCCATGAAAATATATGAATATCTCAACTTAGAAAAATTAGACTGCTCTGTTGCCATTATCAAAAATGCACGCAGCAACAAAATGGGCAAAAAAGACATTATCAAAATCGAGGGACCTTTGGATATTGATCTGAATGTTCTCGGTGTATTAGATCCAAACTTAACGATCAATATCATAAAGGATAACAATATCGTTGCCAAACATAAACTGGAACTTCCGGAAACCGTTACCGGAATTATCCGCTGCAAAAATCCGCGCTGTATCACTTCGATCGAGCAGGAGTTACCACACTCTTTCAAATTGACAGACCGCAACAGACGGATTTATCGCTGCATTTATTGTGAATCTAAATTCAAAGGAAGTTTGGTCAACTAACAGATCACTTTTCTACTGATTTGTAAAACAATGTGTTGTTGCTCTACTTAAGTCAAAAAAAGGCTGCCCCTTTCCACAAGATGTTCGGTAAAGGGACAGCCTTTTTAGCTGCTATTATGTTTGTAACATCATCAAAAACTACGGTTGTGCGATATATTCCACTACATTTCTTTTAGGAAAGACCGGTGATCACACCATCCTCGTTTACATCAATGCGCTCAGCCGCCGGATGAAGTGGCAATCCCGGCATTGTCATGACCGTACCGGTGATCGCAACGACAAATCCTGCCCCTGCAGACACATAAACTTCACGTATCGTAATCTCAAATCCTTCCGGACGACCTAACTTCTTAGGATCATCAGACAGTGAATACTGATTCTTTGCCATACAGATCGGTGTATCGCCATACCCAAGACTCTCTAAACGGTCAATTGCTTTCGTTGCTGCAGGTGCATAATTAACCTTGCCGGCGCCATAAATTTCTTTCGCAATCTTCTCAATCTTTTCCCGAATAGATAACTCGGTATCATATAACGGTGTAAAATCGCTCTCTTTGGTTTCCAGCGTATGAATTACCTCTTCTGCCAAAGCAATGCCGCCTTCTCCACCTTTTTCCCATACTTCGGAAAGTGCAAAATCACAGCCTCTTTCTTTACAGAACTGCTCAATGTACTGAAGCTCTGCATCGGTATCCGTTACAAAACGGTTCAAAGTTACTACACATGGTACCTTGAACTTTGCAACATTCTCAATATGTTTCTCTAAGTTTACGATACCTGCTTTTAACGCTTCCAGATTCTCTTCACCAAGATTTTCTTTGGCAACGCCGCCATTATATTTCAGGGCACGTACCGTAGCAACCAATACAACTGCATCCGGTTTCATGCCTGCCATACGACACTTAATATCAAAAAACTTCTCTGCACCAAGATCTGCGCCAAAACCAGCCTCTGTAATGACGTAATCCGCTAATTTAAGTCCTGTCTTTGTTGCACGGACACTATTACAGCCATGTGCAATATTAGCAAACGGGCCACCATGTACTAACGCCGGTGTATTTTCAAGTGTCTGCACCATATTAGGCTTGATGGCATCCTTTAATAACGCTGCCATTGCTCCTACTGCATTTAACTGTCCTGCCGTTACCGGTTCACCGGCATAATTATAAAGATAGATCATATGATGAACAGGCTGATTTCCATGGGCATACTGTCCCATATCGATCATCATCATCTCGGTCATCTCATGAATCATCCGGCCGTAAGTACCCACTTTCACCGTATTCGGAACCGAAAAGACCGAATCCAATTTCGCAGTAAAATTGCTTTCGCCTCCCATCAGGTCGATCAAGCCCTGAATATCGTGCATCACCGACCAGTGATATTGCCAGGCATTTCCTTCGATAAAAGGTCCGCCCCAAGCGGTCGGATCGAAATCTTTCTGAGCCCATTCTCCATTCGGCAAGCGTCCCCGCATAAACCGGGATTCAGGATCGTAAACATTCCGGTAGTTGAATATCGTTTTACCGAAAAAGCGTTCGTAAGTCTTGTTCCCCACTTCCTGAGCCAAACGCATCGCACAAAAATCGTTATAGGCATACTCCAGGGTTTTGGCTGTCGGCTCGCTGGTGGTACCGAAAGGGACATATCCTTTGAGGTAATAATCTCTCCATCCCGACCGCCCGATCGACTGTCCGAAAGGGGCCTTGTCAGTAGCATCGTGATACATCGCCTTCAGGGCCTGCTGAGGATCGAAGGTACGTACCCCCTTCACCCAGGCATCTGCCAGTAAAGAAAATGCATGATTCCCGATCATCCCGCCGCTATGTCCCGGACAAGACCAGGAAGGCAACCACCCGCTCTGATCGTAAGCATCGAGCAGGGATTTCAGGTAACGTCCGTGCATTTCGGGATGTAACAGTAAATTGAGTGGAAATTGTGCCCGGAAAGTATCCCAAAAACCATTGTCTGTAAACATATATCCCTTGTGTACTTTCCCGTCATAAGGACTATAATAAACCGGTTCTCCGGCCTGATTATACTCATAAAACTGACGCGGGAACAGCATCGAATGATACATACAGGAATAAAAAGTAGCTTTATCTTCTTCCGATCCACCTTCCACTTCTACTTTCCCGAGCTGTTTATTCCAGGCTGCCGCTGCTTTTGCTTTTACTTCTTCCAGGTCTTTCACTCCGGCTAATTCCTGCCTGAAATTCTCTTCGGCCTGTTCCTCACTGATAAAAGAAGACACCACCCGGGCATTCACCTGTCCTCCGGGAGCGAACTTCAGATAACCGCTTACAAAAAAGCCCTCTTCCTCCGCCACCCCGGGCCGGATTTTTCCTTCATCGGTCGTCCAGGTGCCATAACCTTCAATCGGCTGATCGAAAACAATCACAAAATAGTTGGCATATCCTTGGGGAACAGCTTGACTGGCATGCGTAGTATAGCCGACCACCTTGCGTTGTTCAGGAATGATCTTGATTTTGTTATGACTTTTATTCAGGTCCAGCACCACATAGGCATCTTTCCCTTCGGGATAGGTAAAACGCATAAATACCCCCCTTTCGGTCGGTGACATCTCGGCGGTAATCCGGTTGTCCAAAGTCACTTTGTAATAATGAGGCTGAGCGATCTCATCTTCATGACGGAAATGACGAAAGCGATTATGCTGGGTGACCTTCAATTCCCCCGATACCGGCATTAAAGAAAAAGCCGCATAATCATTCGCCCAGGGACTACATTGATGAGTCTGCCGGAATCCCCGGATAATATCCTCGGCATAACGATAAATAAAGCCATTCCGGTTTTCTCCGGTCTGGGGTGTCCAGAAATTCATTCCCCAAGGCATAGCTACTGCCGGATACGTATTTCCACGGCTCAATTCAAAAGAAGAATTGGTTCCTTGCAGGGTATTGACATATTTCACCCAATCTTTTCCGGCTGCCCCAGCCTCCGAAAAAAGGCACAATAATGCCCCTATCACAATCCATTTCAGTCTGTTCATAAGTATATTTATTGCTAACGTTTGAGTTTATCCAGACAAAGTAACCCATTTCCTGGTAAAAAATAAGAAAACTATAAACCAAGGAATAACAAATTTTGACCAAAAAAGTGAATATCAGCAAGAATTTAAAAGGGTGGCAGAACAATTCTAACCACCCTTTCACTCAAACCAATCAGGAAAAACTTATCTATCCATTTTTTGTTCCAGCAACTTCATAAAATAGCCTCCCACTACGGAGCGGGCTTTGAAGTTCATCATATGCCCTTCGTTCGTATCGTGCCAGTCGCTTAAAGGTACCCGGGACGGTGTCTCCTCTGCATATTTATAGATCAGGGATACCAGAGAACGGAAATCTTCAGGCCGGTCGGCCAGACAGGCACTCCACATGATCCAGTCCGATTTCGTATAATCTTTTCGTCCGTCCAACGGTAAGCCGTACTTTTGTTGTTTCGTCAGATAGAAAGCCACTTCCTTCCGGGCTACCTCGTCCGGGAAGATTCCCATATCGAATACTTTATTCCATACCAGATTATACTTCTGGCTCCAAGTACCCGGACGGTCGAAAGTCAATCGGTAATGATCACCGTCATCCGCCATTTTGATCCATTCCCGGGCCATATCTTTGGCAGCACCGATATATTTTTCAGCTACCTCCTGTTTGCCAAGCATTTCCGCCATTTGTCCGTAACCGGCCACAGCCAGAATCGCTTTTACCGAAAGATTGGCATTATGTGCCAGATGACCGGCAAAATCATCCGTACACAATTGGTTCTCCGGATCCAGCCCGGCATGGATCAGGTAATCTGCCCATACAGTCAACGTCTCCCAGTGTTTAGCCGCATAATAGGCATTGCCTTCTACCTTCGAAATGGCAGTAGCCAACAAAATCATATTCCCTGCTTCCTCGACAGGCATATCGCCACCGTACAACTGACCGTTGGCAACCGGATAGGTACCCAGGTCATGTGCCGGGAAAGGCTTGGTCCACCGCCCGCTTTCGCTATAATAGAAAATCGAAGTCATCATCCCTTTCAACAAATCGGGATTATAAATCAGGAATAAAGGCGACGACGGATAAGTGATATCTACGGTATTGATACATCCGTTACTATGATTTTCCTTCGAAAGAAACAACAGATTACCCCGTTTATCTTCCAGCAGTTTATGGGCCGCTATCGCTTGCCGGTAAGCTAAAGCACACAATTCGGCATACTCTTTCCCACCTGCTTTTTCTGCCTCCTCCATCAATTGCACGTCGAATGTCCCGCAACGGTTCATAATCCTTTCGTAATCACGCACCGCCCGCTCGAAAGCCTGATAAATATCCACTTTCCCCTGGTGTTTCCAATACGCCAGTACAGGTTCATAAAAATATTCGATAGCATAAATATCGTCGTATCCCAACATCACATACCCACTTTTACCTTCTGCACCGACTTTTCCCATCCGGTCACAATAAGCCAATACGTTCATTTCTTTCAGCATGTTCCGTTCGAGTGTATCGGGAGCAGCGCTCACAGGCAAATGACCGTTTTGAATAAAGTGACGTTTCACCTGAAAATATTCGCCCAGGCTCATTTCCCGGTCAGCCGTCCGGGGAGCAGCCAGATAAGCGTATCCCCAGTCGATGCGGACACCGTCTCCTTTCCGTTCGAGTATCGGTTGATTTACCGTACCGGTCCTAAGGTAAGAAATACCGTTTTTCAATTCCCGGTCATACACCACCGGTTGATTATCTTCGTGTACGGCCAGCTGGGGCGATGCTTCGAAATATACCAGCACCTCATGCGATTTCCCATCTTGCGGGCGAACCTGATAAGTGATATAACTGATCGGCGTGGACACCAGATCGAGATCGTCCGCCAACAAAGGAGAAGTGAAGATGACATCCAGGATCACCGGCCCGCAACGAAACGAATAAAAGGTTTGTGTCGGCAATACATCTACCGAAAGTTGTTCTGCATCGGCAGAAAAATTATTATCGGCCGACTGTTTTCTAAACAGTCCGAAATCTACATATCCCCCGTTTTCTTTGTTGTGACAATGCGCTGCAATAACGTTCTTACCGGGCTTCAAGGTCTTTTTGACGGCTTCGCTCAATTCCAGCAAGACACCGTTTTTCCATGTATAACCGGTTTTTACGACTTGAATACCATTGATGTACAGCTCGAAAATATCATCGTGGGAATATTTCAGGTATACCGGTGCTTTACTCAAATTTTCTTCCAACTCGAAAGTCCGGCGTATCCAAATGTCTTCGGTATCCCATCCGGTTCCCAGATGCTGCATTTCTTTCGTCCCGAAAGCAGCCTTTCCTTTTTTCCAATTTTGATCGTAATTCACCGCAGTCCAGTCACCGGCAGGTTCGCTTTCCGTATAATCCGCCTCCCATTTCTCCAGATCGGCCATCGGGAGTATCGTCTCGAAAGCCTGCTTCTCCCGGCCCATAAAACGGTAAGTCTTCCCATCCACCCGTAACGCACCGATCAAAGCCTGCTCTTTACCTGTCCAATGTTCGGTGTTACCCTCATACAGCTTATCATAAGGAGACCAGATACAAAAATAAGGATCGGAAGTCACCAAAGGTACAGAAGGAGCCCTCAATGAGTTCTTTTTCCCCGGAGCATAGTGATTCTCACCCCATGCAACCGTTAGCACAAATACACTTAATAACAATGTAACCCCTTTTTTAATCATATTTTTATCGATTTAGAAATTATTGCCCTTTTTCAACGCTGCAAACTTAGCCGTTCGATCCCTTTCTCACCGATAAAATGTGATCAATAAATATCAAATTCTCTTCATTTCGGGATGAAAGGTCCGTCCCGGAATCCCTTGGAATCGTATAAAAAAATTGTTATTTTGGAAGTAGTTATCTACAAGGATAAAGGGAAACTTATTTATGAAAATCTGAACGAAATGAATAATAATCTGATTTTAGTCATCTTATTGTTTTGTATTACGGGTTGTAAAGAAAAAAGGCCGGCCATAAAAGAGGCTGTTTTCGAATTTAATCCGAATAATATTTTGGTTTGTGATACGTTGGATATAAATCAGATTTGTGATAATTTCAGGTATATCCCTTTAGAAACAAGGGATTCGGTTTTGATAGAAGAAGTGACAGATGTCCGATTGACCGATGACCGGATCGTCGTCCGGGATGGCCAGAGACTACTGGTATTCGATCAGAACGGAAGATTTCTGAATAAGATTGGGAAACGCGGACGCGCTCCCGGTGAATATGGGGCCATAGATCATTTTTATATAAGTAAAAAACAGGAGATCGTCATTTTTGATCCGATCTTACTGAGCTTACATTTTTATACGCTGAATAATCGATTCATTAAATCGATAAATATCCGGCCGGCCGTTCTGATCCCCTCTTCTGACGGAAAGGAAGTGGACTCCGGGATTCAAAATATCTATCCGCTAAATGACACTTTGTTATTTCTGGCTCATCGTATTTCCCGGTTTTCAGATATACTCTATTCTTTATACAATTTACATACCGAAACAGGAAATTCCCGAGAATTATTTGGCGAACCGGAAAACTAAAAATAATACACAATTACAGGAGGAGTGGATAAGACGCAAATATGTGGTGCCTGTAAACATTATGGAAAGTGAGAATAATCTGATTGTTGAAAATGCGATAGGTGGAAAAAATTATTATCTGTTTTGGAATAAGAATAGCCGGCAGGGCATTTTTGCCGAAATCAATTCCGTTGACCCGAATATCGTCCCCATGCTTATTGTTAGAGGAATGTCTCAGGATATATGTGTCGAATGGTGGGAAGTCATGCTAATCAAAGCAAGGTGTGAATACCTTGAGAATCAGGGACAGATTGTTCAAGACCCACTCAAACGACTTAATGAACAATTGAACGAAAACGATAATCCGGTAATTATTTTGAATTATCTGAAAAAAGATAGGTTTTGGGATTCCGGGACGGACCTTTCGTCCCGAAAATAGGACGAAAGGTCCGTCCCGGAATCCCTATTTTAGGACACTATTCAATTCGAAGTACAAATAATCATAATGCACTTTGTCGTCTCCCGAAGCAGAATGGCGTCTATTCTTCAGTAGCTCTTTCAGTTTTACCAATTGCCCGTAATACAAAGTTTTAGAACTGATCCCCAAATCCGATATTTTGGTATTGGCAGACATTTGCCGGGCATGCCGGTGATACTCGTAGCCATAACACGGCAAATGGTCTTCAGTCAATAATTCCAAAGAGAGCCCTTTCGACTTCTCCGCATCCTTCGTGAGTTCCAGTTCTTTTAACAAATATTGCACATAAGCGTATTGCAGGTTACGGTCGTAATAATCCAAGGCTTTCCCTTGTTCGGTCTTATTCCATACCCCCTGATACAAATCGTTCAGGTATTCCTTCTGGGTATAAGGCCGCTCGGAATATTTGGCATTCATGCCCACTTTTCCGAGTGTAGAACTGTTCAATAGATTACGAAGCAGATTTGCCTGCAAATTAGCGACCATATCATTATTCGGTTCGAAAAGGGTCATAATTTCTTTCTTCGCCATCCATTTGGGTTGTTCTTTAAATTCGTCGAAGAAAAATTTCACGACCTCTTTCTGTTTCTCCCTGGACACGGGTACAAATCCTTTCTGCTCATCTCCGGCTACCGGATGGTTGAGATACAGCCCTCCGATGTAGGCCATACAATGTCCCATATACCTTTGGTATTGTTTGGTCAGTTCGTAATATAACTCACTGGTCTGATCATAAGGCCGATTTTCAATTGCACTCCATTCCACCAGATGGTCCATGATATACCGCAGGTTCTTAATCCCATACCGGCTGGCTTTCACCGCATCGTCCCCGAGCGATTCCGACTGGGAAGCGGGATCCAGGGTTCCCAGGATTTGCTGTTCACCATAGGTATACATCGGGTCGCCCGCTTTTTCCTGAATCCATTTATTCAGAGTAGCATATTCGTCGGCCGGTGTTTCGGCATCGTAAATCGGAGCATATCCCAATTTGATCATAAAGATATCGTACACACCCAACAGGGGCGGAATCAAGCGTACATTTTTATCTTCAGGCTGTGCCACATAATTATTCCGGGCGTAATCCATGATAGAAGTCGTCGTTCCGTATTTTGCAGTAAAAGCGGGGGAACGGAGCGAATCCACCGGTATCGAATAAGAAGCCCTCATATTATGCATCAATCCCAGCGTATGTCCGATTTCGTGTGAGGCGACATAGCGCAGGCTCGCTCCCATCGTTTCTTCGTCGAAAACGGCAGCCCGGGCTTTCGGATCGACCTGAGCTGTCTGAACAAACTTCCAGTTGTGCAACAATTTCAACACATCGTGATACATATACACCGATGCCTGAATAATTTCACCTGAACGGGGATCGGTCCAGGACGGTCCCATCGCATTGGCCACCGTCGTCGTCGCATAGCGGAAACAGGAATAACGGATATCGTCGGGATCGAAATCGGGATCATCGGTCGGGAAATCACGGGCAACGATAGCGTTTTTGAAACCGATCGCTTCGAAAGCAGGTTGCCAGTCCTCGATACCCAATTTGATATATTTTTTCCATTTAGCCGGCAGGGCGTTATCCACATAAAAAACAATCGGTTTAGCCGGCTCTACCAATTCCCCTTTTTTATACCGTTCCAGTTCTTCGGGTTTAGGTTCCAAACGCCAGCGATTGACATAAGCGATCTTCTCGCTCTGATCTTTTTCGGTGGAATACAACACTTTCCGATCGGAGAAATACCCCATCCGGGGATCGAGTAAACGAGGCCGCATCGGCTCATCCGGCAGCTGTATCATCGACAAATGGACGACAGCCGTAAAAGGAGTACCGTTGACCGTATAGGCCACCCGGCTTTTTACAGAAATATTCTGCGGGAAAGCCTTGAAATCGAGGATCGACGACAGATCGGCCTTAAAAACCCCTTTCATCTTTTTCATACCGAACAAAGCATCGAAGGGAGAGGCAGGAATAAAAGGACTTACCGGCCGTTCGTCGGCACAAAACAATTTAGTGGCATCGATCACCATCGCACTCGAATCTTTACTGAATGCTTTGATCGGAAAAGCCCGGATGACCGGTTTCAGATTGTTCCGTTCCATAGATATTGCAATCGGTTCGTTTTCATCACATACCGATCTACTGATCACATTATGGAGATAGACTTTTTCCTCATCGCAGCTCCATTCCACCAGCATCGGATCCTGAGGCATCTGTCCGGCCACCACATCCTTATTGTCGCTGATCTCCGCCACCCTACCGGCGAACAACATCGGTTTTCCCATCAACTTCACCGGTATTTCCATATAGAATGTACTTTTCACCATATGTAAGGTGATCAGTCCCTTCTTCGTGCGGGCTTCTTTAGTAATCACCTTATCATAGCTTTTGTCCTCCGTTTTTTCTTTCTTCAAGGCGTCGGCCAAAGCCGGAGTCGTCTCTTGCTTTTTACGTTTCTTCTTAAAATCATTGGCATTGGCCGATAAACATACAGCCAATAAAAGAATCACGAAATAAAAAAATCTGTTTTTCATACTTCTCGTTTTATTAATATTGATCATTTCCTATTGCCTGAATATCCACTCCATACACTTCTTTCAGTTGATTTACCAATAAATGGTATTTATCTTTCAGCCGATCGTACGGAGCGATCAATGCCTCCATTTCCGCAGTTGTATGGGTCGTAACCATATCGATAAATTGATTGATATCCAGCGTTTTGTTAGGAGCCATACAGTAGTTGGTCCCATTATCGGCCGTCCGGTCACGGTCCCAGAATCCATATTTCTTCATATCGATCTCATCGGGTTTGAGCCCGCTATTCCCATCCACCAACTTCAGATTTCCCCCGTAATAATCCTCGCTGATATTCCAGAAAGCTTCGGGAAGATCCATCATTTCATTATTGTATAAAAAATTCGCCCAGAAAGCAGCCTGTACCTTTCCTCTCAATTCAAACAGGCTATCGGCCGGAATCTCACCTATCCCGTTACGGATTCGACCGATTCCCAGAAAACTCAAGCCTGCTGTCGCCGGTTCATCCGGGTACCATACACCATTTTTAAGCACTTGCACTGAATCGGCCAGTAAAATCTTGAAGGGGAAATAATGTTTTTTAAAATCATCGGTATAATATTGGAACAAAACGTTGTCCAAATAGGCCAAACCTTCGTTCAAAGTAACCTTATCCGTTTGTTTTATCAATTCCACATCCAATACGGTACTCATATTCCATCGATAATCGACTTCCTCATAATCATATAAAATAAATACACCGTAGTCATGATAAAACCCATAAATAAAGTGATCCAGGGGGTCTTCACTATCTTCCACCTTGTACTTGGGCTCGTCTTCTTCTCCCTCGATATTCTCCTCTTTATAACAGGAACTCAGGAAAACACCTAACAGAATATATATCAACCATCTAGTTTTCATAACAATTATCGTTTTAAGTTAAAGGTTTCATTGTCGAGACTCATATGATCAATTTTCTCCGGTAACATTCTGATTCTCCCGTTGTGGACGGGGATTGTCGACCAGTGTCGGATCATATTCCACTACCGACCGGGGTAAAGGCAAGGTATAGGCCGGATCGTCTTTTTCGAGTACATATTTTTCAACGACATCGGGTTGCTTGATATCGGGTGTAAAGGTATGCTCTATCCGGGGCCGGTCCCAACGCCTCAGGTCGAACCAGCGATGAAATTCGAAGCTGAGTTCCCGCCGTCTTTCTTCCCTTACCCTCCGGATGACGTCTTCTTTAGTCACCGCTTGTACCTCTTCGTACACTTTCAGGCGTTTTTCCCGAATGGTTTTCAGATCCTGTAAAGCTTTGTCTTTATCTCCTTTCCCGGCATAAGCCTCTGCCCGGTTCAGGTAGGCTTCCGCTGTCCGGAAAGCATATCCGTATATGCCGGTAGTTCCCGAAGTTTCCGATTTTTGGGCCGTATAAACAGCTCTCCGTTTATAGAAGAAATGCGTCAATCTCCAGTCGTTATCCCCGTATAATGCCTGAAGATCGTCGGAAATCGGGAAATTACATTTGGCCAGCCAGGCATAATAACTCACCAGATAATAGCCATAAGTAAACAATATCTCAGGATTCTTTTCATTCAGAAAATAATCATCGTCGCTCATTGCCGACAAATCATAGAGCTGAGGTTGTGCAGCGATCACATACGTCGCATATTCGATGGCTTTATCATACTCTTTCTTATACAAGCTCACCCGGGAAGCCAACAAATACGTAGCCGGCAGGTTCCAGCGGAAACAGGTCTTCGTCAGGTTGGAGGCTTTGAAACAAGTAATCGCTTCTTTCAGATCGCTTTCTATCTGCCGATAGATTTCAGCCACACTCTCCCGGACAAACTTCCGGTCTTCCATCCCTACCACATCGTTGACCGGAACTCCGAGATCCGTTTCGGCCGTCGCCTGATTATAAGGTTGTCCATACAAATTCACCAGCATAAAATAACAATAAGCCCGCAAAGCATAAGCTTCTGCCTTCAAGTCTTCTTTCTCGGCCTTCGATCCGCTGATATCCCCGATATTATCCAGCGTAATGTTACAGATCAGGATAGAATGATAATATGTCTCCCAAGCCTTATCTTCACTGATCGCTCCGGAAACCGTCTGCTCCGGATCGGCCTGCCAGGTATAGTAGCCATAACCGCTGGCCCGGGTATCTCCCCCCAGAAAACTACCCTTGATATTTTCTTTCACATCGTCCGTCATGATGTCCAGGTAAGTATGTATCTGGGTTTCATCCCGGATATAGGCCTCACCGAAAAGGAACTCCCGGTAATCTTTGACCGACTTCGGAATAATCAAATCCTGTGATTTCTCTTCCAAAAAATCAGAGCAAGAGGAAAACAATATCAGTAATACCCCTAATAATCTTATATATCGTTTCATAGTCTGCTATTTAAAAAGTGATATCTAATCCCAAAGTATATGAAGAAGTCGGAGGTGTAGAAACTCCTCCCAAAGTCACCTGTTCCGGATCCTGTCCTTTCAATTTTTTATCGGCCAGTAACCAGAGGTTAGTCGCCTCGAAGCGCACACTGATCATTTGGGCCCGGATCTTATGACAGATTCTATCACTGAAATTATACCGCACATACAAGTTTTTTAAGCGCAGATAATTCCCTGAAGCCACCCGTAGATCACTCTTATTGTACATCTCCCAGCCATTATCGGCAATCTTGATTTTCCGGTCGATCCCCAATCCGTACATATCCAGCGGATCGGTCGTCAATACCGGAATATCCGTACGGTTTTCATCACCGGGTTGTTTCCACCGGTTCACAAACGCCTGATTCATATTTTGCTGAGGCTGCGGAAGCCGCTGTCCGGAATCATTATACAAGTTGTTCAGCCGGATCTTAGTCCCCAAACTATAAGAAAAAAATCCTCCGATAGCTAAATTCTTATACGAGATATCCGTACCGAACCCACCGGTAATATCCGGTATACGGGTACCCGAATAGGCGAAAACCTTGGCAAACATCTCCGTTTGGGTGATACCGTCGGTTTCTTCGATATCTTTAAAAGTAGGCAAGCCGTTAGCATCCAACCGATCATATTTATAAGAATAAAAAGTATTCAGGGCTTCTCCCGGAATAACAGCCGATCCATCGAGATATTCCTTGTATCCGTAATCCGTCGTAATCCCGGATTTCGTTACCTTATTGATATTCCGGGCCCCATTGATATTCAGTGCCCAGGTAATATCTTTCGTTTTCACCGGCACTACATTCAACACGATTTCATACCCTTTATTTTCCAGGTTTCCGGCATTCAGCTGCATAGTCGTACTCCCGGTCGTCGAAGCCACTTCTTTGGAAATGATCTGATCTTTCCCTTTCTTCCGGTATACTTCTACACTACCGTTCAATCGGTTATCGAGGAAAGCGAAATCCACCCCGAAGTTCCACGAAGTCGTCTTTTCCCAGCGCAATTGCGGATTGGGCAGCTTCGATAACTTTGAAATATACTGTTTCGAAATCGGATCGAAGGATCCCAGCTGGATCAACAAATTCGGTGTCTGATCGGGTGAGACATTCCCCTGAATACCGTATGATCCCCGGAAAGCAAACATATTCATCCACATCACTTCTTTCAGGAAGGCTTCTTCGTGCAGATTCCATCGGCCCGAGACCGACCAGATCGGTAAAAAACGGTTACTCTTATCCTGTCCGAACTTATTGGAACCGTCGGCCCGGATATTGAAATTGACGATATAGCGGTTCATATAGTCGTAAGTGAATGTTCCATACCATGACATCACATTGGTCAGGGTATTGGTGATCACATTCGGATGACTTTTCACCAGATCACCATATTTCGGCCACTGCACCGGGTCGATCTCTACAAATTTTTCTCCCCGGTCGGGCAAATAACCGTATTCCGTCGATTTCAATCCTTTGTATTTAGACGAACGTGCCTCCGTACCGGCAACCACCGTGATCTGATGATCTTCCAGAAATTGAAAAGAATAATCCACTTGTGCCCTTGCAGTATAAGAAGTATTCCGGGTATCCGTATTCACCAGTTCTCCCCCGTAAGGCAACTTACATTGCTGTTCACGCCAAATGTCACTATCGGGCAATTCCAGTCCGTAATTATAATTTCTGAGCTGAGCAGCCGCGTAAGATTGTTCGTCGAACCATTCTTTTTGATCGGTATTCGACCGATTATAACTCAAGGCGCCGGTTAATCTTAATCCAGGAATAATCTCCCATAGTAAATTAGCATTGAAATTCAACGTCGTCCCCTCGATATTCATCCCCGTATGTTGCATTTCGTTCACCACATTGTATTGTAGCGGGAATTCATAGCCCTGCGTCTTGTTGTAATAAGCCAACGTACCGTCCTCATTATAACAGGGTATCGCACGGGAAGTATTATAGGCATACTGATAAGGAGACAAAGAAGAATGCAGGTAATCCTTATCGTCGGTCGACGCTCTCATCTGCAACTCCATTTTCAGATTGGAAAGCAGATTCACTCCCAGTTTCATCAGGCCGTTGAACTGTTTTACACCGGTACCTCTCACCGTAGCGGGGATATGCTGTAAACCACCTGAAAAATAATAATTTACCTTATCGTTAGCACCTGAAATAGAAACATTATGTTTTTGTGAAAAAGAGGTCCGGTAAATGATATCGAACCAATCGGTATTCACTTCTTCCAGTCTTTTCACTTTCTTCTGAAACTCTTCATAAGTAATGGTCCGGTCGTACAGGTCCAGCAAAGCACCTTCATAAGAAACCCTGGCCGGAGGAGTACCGAACGACAATCCCCTCTGTTCGATTTCCTTGGATACCTCGATCCGGTCCTTCGAATTCATCCGGTAGAGCCCGTCGTATTCCGGTCGTTCATTGACCGATAAATTCATTGAATACCTCACCCGGGGCTTCCCGATTTTTCCTTTCTTAGTGGTAATGACGATAACTCCATTGGCAGCTTTTACCCCATAAATAGCGGTAGCCGAAGCATCTTTCAAAACGTCTATCCGTTCGATATCCTGTGGATTCAGCGAAGAAATCGCATTTCCGATGAGGTTTACGTTATCGAGGCTATTCAATTCTTCGGCACTGATCTGTACGGGATCTTCCAGAATAAATCCATCGACTACCCACAAGGGTTCGCGGTTACCTGAAATCGTCGAAGATCCGCGGATTCTGATTTTCGTTGCAGCTCCGGGAGTCGAGGAAGATCCCATAACATTCATTCCCGGAATTTTTCCCTGCAACATATTATCCAACCCCAAAGCAGCTCCTTCCCGCACCAAATCACCATCGATAGTAAAGACGGAAGAAGAAAGCTTACGTTTCTCGATATTCTGGTAACCGGTCTTCACGATCACTTCCTGCATCAATTCGGCCACACTCTCCATCACGACATAGAGGTTATCTTTATTCGCTTTCACTTCCTGTGTACGCATTCCCACAAAAGAAAACACTAAGATCTCTTCTCCCGAATTCAAACGGATCTCGAATTTTCCCTCTATATCCGTTGCTACTCCGGCTGTTGTATTTTTTACCACCACAGATACTCCGGGTAGCGGTTCTCCTTTAGAATCCACTACTTTTCCTTTCACTGTCCGCATATCGGTCTGCTGGGTTTCCGATTCTTTTTTCGGAGTAATTAAAATATAGTCCTCGACCTGATTGTAACGATAAGGTAACCCCTGAAAGATCGATTGTAAGGCCTCCTCTAACCGGGCTTCGTTCAGGGATACAGAGACTTTCGTCCCGACATTCACCTCCTGAGTATTATACATAAAGTGCACGCCTGTTTGTTCTTTCAATACTTTCAACACCTCTCCGAGTGTTTTATTCTGCAGCTCTACGGTCACTTTCCCCTGAGCCCATACGGTTGCCTGAGTATGCAAGCTCGATACAAATACGAAAAAACAGCACAACCTGACAATCAGTCGTATGCCGGATGGATTTTTTCTTCTTTTTTTCATAATTTTGTAGTTTAGTAGATTCAAATTTTCGAAACCCGGATCGTTTTATTTTCTAACTGGAACCGTACCCGAGCCAATTCTTCCAGCATCCGCAACACAAAATCCAATTCATGCCGCAAAAGCAAACACGCTCGGCTTTGCAGACGATAACGGGTAGCAGCTCCCGTAAAAGTGATTGCTTTCAACTGCTGATCGGCAAATACAAAGTCTACATCGTACCAACGTCCCAATTGATCGGTGATTTCGCCTAAAGACATGTTTTCAAATTCAAAAGTTCCGTCTACCCAGGCAGCCACAGCCCGGGCATCGACTTCACATTTTTCTATTTCTTCTTCCAGGCAAACGGCTTGTTCGCCCGGTGACAAGACCAACTGTCCTTTTCTATTCGACACTTTGACCTTTCCCCTCAACAAAGTAGTTTTCACCGCACTTTTACCGGTATAAGCAGAAACATTAAAGCGCGTACCCAACACCTCGACGCGATTGTAGAAACTCTCGACAATAAAAGGACGGGCTGTATCTGTTACTACTTCGAAACAAGCTTCCCCTTTCAGCATCAATTTTCTCTCTCCCTTGCCAAAAACCGTGGGATAAGTCAGTTCGGTTTCCGCATTCAGCCACACCCGTGTACCGTCCGACAATACCAGGGAATATTCCCCGCCCCGGGGCACGGTAATTGTATTATAAGCCAATTTTTCCTGTTCCTGGCTTACAGCCTGATAAACGATATGCTCCTGCCCTCCGACTGAAATCCGGGTACCGTCTTCCTCGGTCAATACGCAGGTAGTCTCTTTTTCCAGTGTAACTTCCCGCCCATCCGACAAACGCAACACCGCCTTTCGGCTACCCGGAACGATCTGAGACAAAGCGGTCTCCCGACTTTCCTGTAACTGTTGCAACGAATAATACAATAATCCGCTACCCAATAAAAGGATCAGTATTGCAACTTGTTTCCACCATTCCTTCCATAAGCGACGTCTCTTCCGGGGCGAGGCAGAGAGACGGCAGGATATTTGCTCCCAGGCCTGCTCCCCCTGAATCCCATCCCAACACCCCACCTTACGCCCTTGTCTATAAGTTCTCACCCATTCCCGGAAAGTTTGCCGATTTTCCTGTTTTTCCTCCAACCACCGTTGTAAAAACCGGTATTCTTCTTCCGATAATTCATGTTTACAATAGCGAACCACATAAGAGACTAATTCCTCTTCATTCATTGCTTTCGATTTTAAATTTATCCTGCGCACAGACGATTTATTTAGAAAACGTTTCTATTACCTAAAGCTCAAAAAGATTAAAATGGGTGAATGAAATGAAATTTTTTTTCGAAAAAATAATTTACCCGAAAAGGCAATTTACGGATAACCTATCCCCCAAGGCTTTTCAGCGATACCCCGATCGCTATTTCCGAAGTAAGAAAACAAGCAGAATTTGAAGAGAACTGCGCAATTGTTTCAATGCACGGGCAAAATGAGTCTTTACGGTATTCACAGATAAACCGAGAAAGTCAGCCACTTCTTTGTATTTCATATCTTTTAATACGATCAGCTCGAACACTTTCCGGCATTGTTCGGGAAGACGGGCTATTTCGGCATATAATTTCCGGCACTCTCCCTCAAACTCCTCTTCGGAATACACCGGTTCGTCGATATATTCCTCTTCCAACTGTAAATTATAGCGGTTCTTCAATTTTAACACCTTCGCGCAATTATGCCGGACAGCAGTAAAAAAATAAGCCCTCAACGATCCCTCGAACTGTTTATCTTTATATTTTTCCCAAAACTTCACAAACAAGTCCTGGACGATATCTTCCGACTCACCGAAAGAATCCAGAAAGTTCATAGCAAAAATACAAAGAGGCTTATAATAAAGATCAAAAAGGCTTTTTAGTCCATCCGGATTACCGCAACTAATCAAGGTCAATATTTCCTGTTCATCTTTACACCTCATATAGTACGGCAAAAATAAAAAAATATTGAAAGAACTAATTCTTCAAATAGATGATTTTCTTGGTTTCAAAAAAATCTTCCGAAAAAAAGTCAGGAATGGAATAGATTTTCACTTTAGAACGGAAAGGTGCAATTTCTTCCTCAAAATCTCCTCCTTTTAAATAGATCACTCCATTGTCCAGGGAATGGGCCGAGTCCTTCCGGATCTTTCCCCGAATCAGTTTGACAAAGGCAGGAAAAGCTGTCACAGCCCGGCTGACAATAAAATCCTGTTGTTCCGCAACATTTTCCACGCGGATCTGCTCGGTCCTGACATGCTGTAACCCCAAAGCATCCCGAATCCCTTCCACGACTTTTATCTTTTTGCCGATGGAATCGATCAGATAGAAATTTACCTCAGGAAACAAAATAGCCAAAGGAATCCCCGGGAATCCTCCTCCTGTACCGACATCCATCACCCGAGTCCCGGGAGCAAAACGGATGATCTTTGCGATCGCCAGTGAATGCAACACATGATGTACCCAAAACTCATCCATATCTTTGCGGGAAATCACGTTTATCTTTTCATTCCATTCCCGATACAAACCTTCCAGACGAGCAAAACGTTCCCGTTGCTCCTCCGTCAGTTCCGGAAAATAATCATATATCAAATTCACTGTGCCCATAGTCAAAATAATTAACTTACCTCCGATCCTTTCCCTGTTTTCCTGCGGCATTATTATAAAGCGGCAGCAAGATTACACAAATCACACCGACCACGATATATAACAACGTCATTGTACCGTGGGTCAATAGAGCAAAAGTTTTGGCCATGCTTTCGATATTCGGGGTATGCGGCAAATAAATCATCAAAGCTGCTATAACCATAAAATGCCAGGCCCCGATACCTCCCTGTACAGGAGCCACCATACCATAACTCGAAAGAACGAAAATGGTCAACCCGACCAGTGCCCCCAAATGCGAAGTAAACTGAAAACAGAAGAAGCAGACATAAAACATCAGGAAATACATCAACCAGATAAATAAGGAATAAAAAACGAACAATCCTTTGTGTCGCACATCTTTCACACTAAGCAACCCTTCTTTCAGTCCTTTAAAAAAAGAATGAATCCGTTCTTTAAAACGAGTTTTACGGATCAACCGCCAAAACAACCAACCGACAGCCGCCAAAACAACCAACACCAACAACATCCATGAAGAATGGAACATATTCACCACCTTCTCTTCAATCTCCTGATTATTATCTAAAAAAATACCGACTTGTTTAAACTGGGTAATGACGACAATCAAGGTCAGGAACAATAAAATCATCATATCGATTACCCGCTCGGTCACAACCGTACCCAATAATTTAGAAAAAGGAACTTCCTCATATTTACTGACTACCCCACAACGGGTAAACTCGCCCATCCGCGGGATAGCCAAATTGGCGAAATATCCGATCATCACCCCCATAAAACTATTCCCGAAAGAAATCCTATACCCCATAGATGCGGTCAGCAACTGCCACCGCAGGGCCCGGCTGACGTGACTGGCAATCCCCATAACACAAGCTACTCCGATCCAGAAATAATTCACATCTTCTTTAAGCACTGTCAGCAATTCATCCCAATTCTGATCCCGGTAGACCAACCAGAATAAAAAGGCCGATACGGCCAGAAATAAAAAAAATTTTATCGTATTTTTTACAAGAGGGTGCATACGAAAATCGGTTTATAAAATTGTTTGCAAATGTACAAAAATATGCCCATGCCCAAACCGTTTTCCGCCGAAATTGTATACTTTTGTAACATGAGTATTGTCAGAGCTAAAAAAAGTCTGGGACAGCATTTTCTGCGTGACCAGAATATTGCACGGAAAATTACGGATAGTTTACTTCCTGTCACCCGGGATATACTGGAAATCGGTCCGGGGATGGGTGTACTTACCCGCCATCTTTTCGCCAATCCGGCATTTTCGGTCCGGGCCATCGATATCGATCAGGAATCGATCGATTATCTGCATCAGGAATTACCGGAATATCAGGACCGGATTCTATACGGAGATTTTCTGAAAACAGATATCCGCCAATATTATCAGGAACCTTTCTCTGTGATCGGCAATCTACCTTACAATATCTCATCGCAAATTTTCTTCCGGATCATTGAAAACCGGCATTTGGTCCGTCAGGTGGTCTGTATGATACAAAAAGAAGTGGCCGAACGGATTGCAGCCTCTCCGGGTAGCAAAACATATGGTATTTTAAGTGTCTTTCTTCAAGCATTCTATCACATCGAATATCTATTCACCGTAGGGGAGAAGGTTTTCGATCCGCCTCCTAAAGTCAAATCGGCAGTCATCCGGTTGACCCGGAACGAACGCGTGGAACTGGGATGTGAAGAGAAACTATTCTTCAATGTCGTAAAAACAGGGTTCAATCAACGCCGGAAGACACTCAGGAATTCAATCCGCGGGATCATTCCTCCGGGATTCGACTCTCCCTATCTGAATTTACGGCCTGAACAGCTCGGTATTACCGACTTCCTCCAGTTCTGCCAGGATATCGAGAAAAACAGGAACATTGGCGATAAAGCATAAAACGACGATCTAAAATTTTCAGGATGCAACAATTTGAATTAACCCACGAATTTCTGAGTCAGTTGGAAGAACTGATCGATGCCGGCAACAAGACCGAGGTCAGCAAACAAATTGCCGGGCTTCACCCCGCAGATATAGCAGAAATCCTGGAGGAGCTGAATAATGAAAGGGCACAATTCGTATTCTTGTTGCTGGATAACGAAAAAGCAGGAGACGTACTGGCAGAAATCGACGAAGAGGAAAGAGTACATTTTATCGAATCTTTTCCGGCAGAAACTATCGCCCGTCGCTTTATCGACAATATGGACTCGGATGATGCCGCCGATCTGGTAGCGAGCATGCCTAACGAACAGCAACACGAAGTGTTGTCGCATATGGAGGACCTCGAACAGGCAGGAGATATTGTCGATTTATTGCATTATGACGAGGATACGGCCGGAGGGTTAATGGCCAAAGAGCTGGTGATGGTAAATGAAAACTGGACCGTCCTGACCTGTCTGCGGGAAGTCAGCCGTCAAGCTGAAAATCTGGATGAAATATACAATATATATGTAGTCGACGACGACAACAAGCTAAAAGGACGTTTATCCCTGAAAAAAATCATTACCGCCCCTACCTCGGCAAAAATCAGTAATCTTTACTATCCTGACATTATCTCGGTCAAAACCGACGAACCCGCGGAATCAGTGGCTTTGATTATGCAAAAATACGACCTGGTCGCCATCCCGGTAATCGATCAGGTAGGCCGCTTAGTCGGACGAATCACCATCGACGACGTAGTCGACTTTATCCGTGAAGAGGCAGACAAGGATTACCAGATGATGTCCGGTATCTCGCAGGATGTAGAATCTTCGGATAGCATCTGGGCACAGACCAAAGCCCGGCTCCCCTGGCTGATCATCGCCCTGTTCGGAGGAATGGTATCGGCCTGGATGATTTCCCGCTACGAGGCGGAAATCGCTTTATTTCCGGTTACAGCGATGTTTATTCCGGTCATCACTGCCATGGGAGGGAATGTCGGTATACAGTCGTCTGCCATCGTCGTAAAAGGCTTGGCTTCCAATTCATTGAGCCTGAAACATGGCTTTCAGAATATCGTAAAAGAAATCGGAGGAGCTCTGATCAATGCCACGATTTGTTCCTCTATCATATTCTTGCTGACTTTGTGTTTCGGGATGCAAACTCTGGCCATGCCCATCACGGTAACGCTATCGCTTTTTGTCGTTATCCTCTTCGCATCTATTTTCGGTACGGCCTTCCCGCTTTTATTAAACCGGATGAAAATCGATCCGGCCTTAGCGACAGGTCCGTTTATTACTCTGACCAACGATATCATCGGTCTGAACATTTATCTGATCACCGGCCGCCTGATTTTAACCGGACTCGGATAGTCCTTTTCTCTGCATAATTATTTTTGCCTTTTGCATAATTATAACCTGTAAATATAAGGTTACTAATCATTTATGTGCTATTTTTGTAACGATACTTAAAGTAGAAAACAACGGAATACAAACTTTTAATCTATGAAACCCTCGGTTCCGAATGTCATGTATCTGAAACAGATAAGGGACAGAGTAGTTTCATATAACTGCAAAAAATAAATTATAATCATATGAATCCAATCGTTGAAGTAAACGTTCAGTCAGAAATCGGGAAATTAAACGGAGTCATCATCCATACTCCCGGCGAAGAAGTAGAAAACATGACCCCCGAAAATGCTGAAAGAGCTTTATACAGTGATATTATCAATCTTTCGATTGCCCGGAAAGAATACAAACAAATTTCGGGAGTTTTATCCAAACTGACGAAGACTTATGAAGTCAAAGACCTGTTGTGTAATATTCTGAAAGACGATAAGATCAAACAGGAAGTGCTCGACCGGATCGAGCGGATCGAACCGTTTATCGGTGAAAAATCTCCGAAAGGCAGCCTGAAAGAACAATTACTGGAAGAAAATGCAGAAAATCTTTCCCGCCTATTGATCGAAGGAGTAGAAATGGTCAAGGACAATCTGACGAAGTTTTTGAGTAAAGACTGGTTTGCATTACGTCCCATGCACAATTTCTTTTTCACCCGTGATGCTTCTATGAGTATGTACAACGAAGTGTTGATCGGTCGTATGGCCAATTCCATTCGTGACCGGGAATCGGTGATCATGCAGTCTATTTTCGATTTTACACCCGAATTTAAAACTCAAACGCTGACTATTCCTCCCATTTCCGGTAGTACTCAAAGAGTACGTACCATAGAAGGTGGTGACGTTTTGATTGCCCGCGACGATATTTTAGTTATCGGAAACGGCGCCCGTACCAGCACCCAGGCGATCGATATGCTGATCAACGAGTTTATTCGCCGGAAAAGTGAAAAAGCACAACATATTATTGTGCAGCAACTGCCTCATACACCGGAATCCTTCATCCATCTGGATATGGTATTTACCTTATTAGATCAGGATAAATGTATGGCTTTCGAACCGCTGATTCTGAATCCGGGAAGCTATCAAACCGTCCACATCAAGATCCAGAATGGAAAACTCCAGAGTATCCGCAGTGAAAAGAACTTACTCTCTGCCCTGAAAAAACTGGGTATGGATCTGGAGCCCGTACTTTGTGGTGGTAGCGACGACTGGAATCAGGAACGCGAACAATGGCATAGCGGAGCCAATTTCTTCGCCGTCGGTCCTGGTCAGGTCCTGGGATACGCCCGCAACAATTACACGATGGAAGCCATGAATCATGCAGGATTCGAAATCATCCGGGCCAATGACTTCATCGACGGCAAAGTCAATCCGGGTGCTTACGAAAAATATGTAATTACCATCGACGGCTCCGAACTTCCCCGCGGTGGCGGTGGCGCCCGTTGTATGACCATGCCGATCAACCGGACAAACCTATAAGACTGACGGCTTTTCAAGCCTGATCGGCGAGGCCTCTGATTGGAGAACCTTCGGTTCTGATTAGCGGAACTACCTTCCGGATTCTATTCCGAAGGTTCACCCATCAAAAATTTGTAAACTTTCAAGGATCAGTCCCCTTTCAAACCCTATCTTCCACTCCCCCCTCTCCAACAACTCGAATCTTTTTTATCAACTCTCCCCCTCCTTTGCAACTCAATAACTCAGCAACTCAGCAACTCAATAACTCAGCAACTCAATAACTCAGCAACTCAGCAACTCAATAACTCAGCAACTCAGCAACTCAATAACTCAGCAACTCTTTTCAACTCTCTTTTTCATCTCCCGAAATTATTTGTAATTTTGTTTCCCGATTATCGACAGCATATTTATTCCCTTAAAATGTCTAAAATAAAATATTATATCGCCAGTTTTCGATTGAGGACTTTACCTCTTTCTTTATCCGGAATCTTTTTAGGAACTCTTTTAGCTGCCTCGGAAGGTTATTTCAACTGGGCTCCTTTTCTATTAGCAGTAGTGACCACCCTTTGTCTTCAAATTTTATCCAACCTGGCCAACGAATTAGGTGACCTACAAAAAGGTACGGATAATGAGGAGCGTTTGGGCCCCATCCGGAGCATTCAGTCGGGAGCCCTGTCCCTGAAAGAATTTAAACGAACGATTTTACTTTTCGTCCTGCTATCCGTTTTATCCGGGACTGCTCTGGTCTCCACCGCTTTTGAAAGTTTGCTGAGCACAGACGGACTGATTATGCTGATGCTGGGAGCCGCTTCGATCGTTGCCGCCATCAAATACACGGTCGGCAAAAATGCTTACGGCTATCATGGTCTGGGAGATGTCTTTGTCTTTTTATTTTTCGGATTACTCAGTGTCTGCGGGGCCTATTTTCTAATGACTCATCGGTTATCGATCAGTATCTTTCTACCTGCCACTGCTGTCGGTCTGTTATCGACAGGTGTATTGAACCTGAATAATATGCGCGATATCGAAAACGACCGGCTTTGTGGTAAACGTACTTTACCGGTGATACTGGGGATCTCCAAAGCCAAAGTATATCATTTCTGCCTGATCATCGGAGCATTCGTTGCAATGAGTAGCTATATGGGCTTATGCGGATTCAGGCCTTTTCATTTTATCTTTTGGTTCACCCTCCCTCTCTTTCTGATCCATTTGAAAAAAGTAGTCCAAGCGGAAGGTCGCGGGTTGGACCCGCAATTGAAAGTATTATCCCTTTCTACTCTGCTGTTTACACTTTTGGCCGGTTGGGGAGCTTTCCATTTTTGACCGACGAAAAAATCATTTTTCTCCGACATACAAGCTGGCGATACCGAAGCTCAGTTTCCGCCGGACCGGATGCTGAAAACCACAGTCCCGCATAATTTGCAGGAATGTTTCGCCCTGAGGAAATTTCATTACCGATTCGGGCAGATAAGTATAGGCTCCTTTATTCCCTGAAATCCATCCCCCGATCGTCGGAAGAATATGACAAAAATAAAAGCGGTACAACTGTTTCATCGGAAAATGCTCCGGCATAGAGAACTCGAGAATAATCACTTTCCCCCCCGTTTTCAATACCCTGTACATTTCCTGTAATCCCAACTCCAGATGCTCGAAATTACGCACACCGAAAGCCACCGTCACCACATCGAACATCCCGGTTGCAAACTCCATATGTTCGCAATCCCCGGTCTTCAACTCAATGGCATCAGCAAGATGCAGATCGCCGACCTTTTTCTTTCCGATCTCCACCATATTTTCCGAGATATCTATTCCCGTCACTTGCTTCACTCCGGCCCGGTGCGCTGCAATAGAAAAATCACCTGTACCACAGGCAACATCCAATAAGCATCCCTTCTCCTGTTCTCCGATGCAGCTCATCGCTTTCCGTCTCCACCCCTTGTCGATATTCATCGACAACAGATGATTCAGCAAATCGTATTTCGGGGCGATATCATTAAAAATATCTTGAACTACTTCTTTCTTAGCCATATTACAAAGTAAAAGGTAATAATAAAAGGTAAAAGGTAAAAAATACGATGAACACTTTTTACTTTTTACCTTTTACTTTTTACTTTTTTAATTAGTTTCAGGTAATTTCCCTTCTAAAGCAGATTTTACGACAGCAACAGCATCTTCCAATCCTTCGGCGAACTTCTCGAAATCTTCCTTGTACAAGAAAATTTTATGTTTCTCATAGCTTGAAACACCATCTTTATCGAATTTCTTTTTACTCTCTGTAATGGTCAGGTAGTAGTCATTGTTACGTGTAGCCTTTACATCAAAGAAATAAGTTCTTTTGCCGGCTTTCACTGCCTTTGAATAAACCTCTTCCCGGTCTTCATTCATGTCAAATCCCTCATTTTTTCCGTATTCTTCCATCATCAAATAAATTTAATATTCAGAAATGTTTATTGAACTCAACTTTTTATCCGGATTATTCCCGGTTACAACCACGCTTTGCTGCCTTTCACGTTTCAAATGTAGAAAAATCCTAAGAAACAAAACTACATTTTAAGTTTTTTTTTCCAGAAGTAATGTTTAATCCTTTCTTTTTATACAGTAACTTTGTATAAACAACTAAAAGTAATATTATGCTATTTACCATCTTCATCATCGTTGCCATTCTCTTAGGTCTGGCTTTAGTAGGCCTGGGTATCAATATATTATTCAGGAAAAACGGAAAATTTCCCGAAACACATATCGGCAAAAACAAAGCCATGAAAGACCGGGGAATTCATTGTGCCAACACCACCGACCGCCTCGACCGGCAAAACTATAAACCTGTCGATCTGCAACCGGAATAAAGCTCAGACCACTTTCCAGCCTTTAGCGTGCAGAAGTTCCATCCGGCACTTCCGCTCACTTCCATTGGGCTGTTCGAACCGGATAGTGGCTTCTCTTCCTTCGGCAAAAGCAGGTAAAGAACTAAAAAGCTGATTCAACGCCTCTGCCTCGAAACCATTACCACC
>OJME01000744.1_pt1 | contig 28626 bp, 22 predicted proteins | sample 1597151 | NCBI WGS metagenome assembly OJME01 (sample SAMEA2452118, study PRJEB22498) | human gut metagenome | biome: human feces; feature: human gut; material: feces | place: Australia | collected 2012
TTTAATATTATTTATTTTTTCCTCTAAATCTTTTATATCTTTTGTAGGAGTATTTAGTTTTTCAGCTTTTACTAATAATTCATAAGAAATAAAATCTTCTTGTTCTTTTTCAACTATAAAATTATTATCACTTATAAATGATTCTATTAATAAAAATTTTCTTTCCATAAACTAAATCTCCTTCCTAAAAATATTATTCTGTTCTCACAAAAACATCATATACTTTTTGCGGAACACCTATGACTTTTAAAATTCTTTTTCCATCTTCCATTTCAGATACAATTCTACTACCACATTCTCCATTTACAATCAATGAAATTTGTTCTGTTATAAAAAATGTATCTGGCTTATTTTTATTTATTATCTCTTTATCAATAGAAAATTGACCATCACAATATTTGCTAATTCTATTTTTAACTTTTTCTTCAATTTCTTCTACATCAATATTATTATTCATTTGTTTAATTGGTTCAAATACAATTTGAACAAATTCATCAAGATAAAACTCATCTTTAGTTAAAAAATATCCTTTTAGTCTATTTTTAGTTTCAAATTCTTCTTTTGGATGTTCAGCAAGTTCTCTTTTTATTATTTTATTTACTTTTGTTATTGTATCTCCCGTATTCTTGGTATCATCTCTTATTGCCTCAAGTTCTAAAAATAGATTATACCAATAATCTGATATACTACTAGAAGAATCATATAGAAAAATATCTTTTATTTCATTTTCTTCATTATATTCTATTATGCAACTTTTTAAAATTTTTTTATTCAAAGGTAGTCCTGCTTGTCTTTTTAATGTTTCAGTATTAAGATATCCTTCATGCTCTACTTTTACTAAAATAAATTTATATACATCATTATCTTCCACAAATAACTGAATCAGACTTCCCTTTTTGACTTTTTTATTCATTCTGTCAATTCTTTGTTGAGCTAATTTTTCTGATTTTAATAATTTTGTAGCTATTTTTTCAGAACATTCCTCTTCAAAGTCAGAAGTTAATGCTATAGTTCCATCATCATTAACTGTATTTGCTCCTGATACAAATTGATTACTAATACTTATGATCTCAGTTGTATCTCTTTTTACATTAAATTTTTTTACACTTTTATTTTCTGTCATTTCTTTTATTATATTTTCAATATATTCTATTATGTCATCACCATTTATTTCTATATATTTAATTTCTTCTTCTTCAAAATCTATATGATATATACTTGAATAAATAATTTCCATACTTAATCCCCCGTTACTTATTATCGTTTTGTTAACTTATTTATATTTGAATCTCGGCCACGTTAGGGTTTACAATAGTTTAGCGACAAAACAAATTCCCCCTAAAGAAAGGAGCCGAGAAAGTTGAAACCTACGGTTAAATGCCCTGAATGTTATAGTTCTGAACTGTATAAATACGGTAAGGATAAACATTCTAATCAAAAATATTTATGCAAAAGGTGTAAAAGACAATTTACACAGAAATCAGGTAAAAAGAATATTAAGGATTATCCAAAATGTCCTGTTTGTGGAAAAGGTATGTATCTTCATCATAAATACAAATACCATGTTAGTTTTAAATGTAATGATAAAAAATGTAATCATACCATCAAACAACTTAGACCTGGAGCTATCGCTGATTCTTCATCTGAAAATCTTTTTGGTAAAAATACTTTTTCTGGTCACAGATTTAGTGTAAATACCATTATTACCGCTATTAATTTATACTATGCTCTTAATTCTACAACACGAGCAATTTCAACATATTTGTCAGATTACATGAATATCAAAGTATCTCATGTAACTATTTCTAAATGGATTAAAAAGTTTGACAAGTACTTTAAATCCATAAGCGATGAGCTTACCCAAGATATTTATTTGGGTGACTCTGATGAATGGCATGCTGATGAAACTGTAGTAAAAATAGATGGTCAAAAATATTATCTTTGGATTTGTATTGATTCAGCAAGCAGACTAATTACCTCTTGGAATTTAAGCAGTTCTAGATGCTCTGATGCTGCATTTTCTTTATTCAAGCAAGCAAAGAAATTTGGTAGTCCAAATGCTATTGTAACTAATCCTTAGCCATCTTATATCGAAGCTATTAATACAACTTTTTGTGATACTAAGCCCATTAGAGTTGAGAGCTTTTGTGATGATATATCAAATAATTTAATAGAATCATTCAATAAGACTTTTAAATCTTGGTATAAGAAGATTAAAGGCTTTAAATCATTTGAAAGTGCCAACAGTTTAATCAGCAATTTTATTTTTTATTACAACTTTATCAAGTCTCATTCACCTTTGAGTAATTTAACACCAGCTGAAGTTTGTGGTATTAATTATTCTCATCGAGATAAAATTAATTGGTTTGTTAAATATTAACTGCACTTTAAGTCTAAAAAAAATATAATTTTATTAGGCTTATTTGTCATGCAATTTTTTAATATGTGAAATCTAAAATTGAACCTATCGGTTATTAATCCTGTCGAGGAGCATTTTTTTCATATCTAGTTAACAAAACCCTTATTATTATAATAATTATAACATTAGATTAATTACTATTGTATTTTATCTTACTTTATTTTTATTTATTTTTTTATAATTTAGTTTATTGTAGTTGATATTTTTTATTTAATAATATAATATTTCTATTATAGAACATATGTTTGTTTTAGCAAACATGAGATGGAAATTTTTATGAATAAACTTATTAACTTATTTGATTTACTCGAATCGGAAAATATAGAAGCTGAAGAAATGGCGGAACGTTGTGAAGTGAGTTTAGAGTTTTTCCTAAAACGTTTGGATTTTTTAAGTAAAAAGAAAGATTTTTTAGAACTTTGTAATGGATCTAAACTTATACTTACTAATTTACCTGTATTTTATGTGTGTTAAATTGCTTAATACATTAATTTTGCAGTTTATTAAAATAATTATAAATTTTAAAATTATAAAAAACAATATAGAAATAAGGTGATTTAATGAAAGTCAATGCAAGAAAACGAGGCAAGTACTGGCAATATTATTTTGAAGCAGCAAAAATTGATGGAAAACGAAAAAGAGTAATAAAAGGTGGATTTAAAACAAAAAAGGAAGCACTAGAAGCAGGGACTCGAGCTAAAGCTGAATATGATATTTCAGGGCAAATAACTAAACTTCCTGATATATCTGTACATGACTTTATGTGTGAGTGGTTTGAAAAAAAAGCTAAAATTCAGTATAAGTCTGCTACCCTTAGAAAATATGAAAGTATTATAAATAATCATATTAATAAAGATTTAGGTAAATTTAAATTAAAATCTCTTACTCCAATACAGCTGCAAGATTATATAAATTATAAATATCTTGAAGAAGATTATTCTAAATCTCATATAGCACACTTAATGTCATGTTTGAATTTGGCTTTTACTTATGCAATACTTCCTTGCGGATATATAAAAAATAATCCTATGTTATATGTAAAAATACCTCGCAAGGATCAAGAAGAAACTCCTAAAAAAATTGTAAGTTTTCAAGAAATCGAAACTATATTAAATTATTTTAGTTTAAAAGGATTAGAAGAAATTAAATTAGTATGGGAAGTTGGATATTATACAGGACTTCGTAGAAGTGAAGTCATTGCTTTATCATGGGATGATATAGATTTTAAAAATAATTATATTAATGTTACACATACTCAATCTGTGGGCCTAAAATCTAAAGATATATTAAATTCTCCTAAAACTGTATCTTCTAAAAGATCTATTTTAGTTGTAGATTCATTAATGAAAAAATTAAAAAAATGGAAGAAAAAACAAAAAGAGAATAAATTATATTATGGAGAATTTTATATAAATAATTATGTTGATGAAAAAGGTATTATTAATCATGAAAATGGGAATACATATGATTTTGTTTTTAGAAAGGAAAATGGAAGAGCTTTAGTAAGTTCCGATATAGGTCGTAGTATGAAAATGATAAAAAAAGATTTAAATTTGCCTATAAAATTTCATGATTTAAGACATACTCATGCTACTATTCTTATAGAAAATGGGGCTCCATTAAAAGCGATACAGGCTCGACTTGGCCATTCTAAACTTGATACAACTTTTAATATTTATCTCCATTCTACTCCAGCTATGGAAAAAGAAATTATAGATATTCTTGAAAATATTAAATAAAAATAAGCCAGAGAAATTGGAATAATCTCTGGCTTATTTTACATTTTGGGTGTCAATTTATTTTTTGGTGTCAAATGGGTGTCAATCTTCACCTTTTTTATAAAATCACACTAAATCAGGGTCAATATCATTATCACCCATTCCAAGTAATTTCAACGGTTTAAGCGCAGGTCCATTTAATATACTTCCGTCATAACTGAACCTAGAACCGTGACATGGACAATCCCAACTTTTTTCAAAACTGTTAAACTTAAGTTCACATCCCAAGTGTGTACATGTTATATCTACCACATATAATTTACCATCTTTGTCTCTATATGCTCCGTACTTGTCGCCATTTATAATGACTACTTTGCCTTCGTCTTTTTCAACCTGGCAGTCTGTATGTCCTTTTTTCAGCTTACCTTTTATATAGTCATATGCAACAATACTATTTTCTTTTAAATATTTCATGTTTAGGTAACTGCCTGTTCTTGATGGGTTGAAAACTTCTTTGTATTTACATTCACCATTTGTAATTAAATCTTTAAAAATAATAGCTGCAACAGCAGATGTAGTTATTCCCCACTTGCAAAATCCTGTAGCAATATATAAATTATTTGTATTATTGTTTATATGACCAATATAAGGTATATTATCGGTAGTTATATAATCTTGTGTAGACCATCTGTATTCTAACATACCTATTTTAAAGTTGTTTTTTGCAAATTCTACAATGCTACCAAATATCTTACATTCATCATCACATTTTCCTGTTTTATGGTCAAACCCTCCACAAACTAAATAATCTCTATCATTTTCATGGTATACTCTTATTGTTTTAGATGGCTTTTCAACGTTTATATACATACCTTTTGCAATAGGTTTATTTAATTTCGAAAGTGTTAAATATGATCTATATGCCTGTTCTTTGCTAAAATAAAGTCCTAAAGAATCATGCCATGGGTTTGATGATGCTATTATTACTGTTTTTGCTTTGATTTCATTATCTCCATTTACCTTTGCTATATATTCATCCTTATCTGTATCAAGTCCTAAAACTGGAGTATTTTCATATATAGACACACCTTTTTCACAAATTATTTGTGCTAACTTATTCATATATTTTTTAGAATCAAATTGCGCTTGATTATCTAGCTTTAACGCGCCTTTTATTTTTATAGGAAATCCCTCTATATTATTTAAATATTCATAAGGTATTCCTAATCTTTCACAAGCTTTATATTCTTTTTTAATTTCTTCTAGACCTTCATCTTCTGTGGTAAATATGTAATTTGGTACTGTTTCAAAATTGCAATCAATATTGTATTTTTGAACTATATCTTTTATTAATCTAAGACCTTCCTCATTTGCTTCATAATATAATTTACTTGATTTATCTCCATATTTTTGGCTTATATAATCGTAAATCAAACCATGTGAAGATGTCACTTTCCCAGTATTTCTTCCCGAAGAACCGCTTCCGACTTTGTTTGCATCTACAATTACAATATTTGAACTTATATCGCTTAATAAGTAAGCCGTATGAAGCCCTGTAAGCCCTGCTCCTACAATTAAATATTCTGCATCAATACTTTTATCTAAAGCGGAATAATCTTCACTTTCGTTATTTAATATCCAAAATGAATTTTCCATAGTAAACACCTTTCTACATTAAAATTTATAATATACTAGTGTTTCCTATTTTTATATTTATATTTACAAAGTAAATAATTTTCTATTCAAAATAAGCTACCACGAGATATTCTCGTGGTAGCAAGGGGTTGTGCTTATATATGGGTTAATCAATTTTTATATTGACTAAAATCTAATTAATTTGCTTTTTTACTTTTTAGTAATCCTAATATTACAGCTCCAACTATTGAACCTATTACTAATGCTACAAAGTACATTAGAGGGTTAGTTATAACTGGTAATATAAATATTCCACCGTGTGGAGCTCTAGAACCACATCCAAATGCCATTGATAATGCTCCTGCTATTGCTGAACCTACTACACAAGATGGTATTACTCTTGCTGGATCTCCTGCTGCAAATGGTATTGCACCTTCTGTTATGAATGATAATCCCATTACATAGTTTACTATTCCTGATTTTCTTTCACTTTCAGTAAATTTATCTTTGAACAATGTAGTTGCAAGCGCTATTGCTAGAGGAGGAACCATACCTCCTATCATAACTGCAGCCATTATTGCAAATTGTTCTGGACCTGCATTTGCAACTGTAAGTTGTGCAGTACCAAATACATATGCTGCTTTGTTGAATGGTCCACCCATATCAACTGCCATCATTGCTGCTAAAATTGCTCCTAATAATATTTGACTACTTCCACTCATTGATGATAAGAAGTTGTTAAGTCCTGTATTTATTGCACCCATTATTGGGTTAACAGCCATCATAAATATTGCCATTAGTAATATTCCAAACACTGGATAAAGTAAAACTGGTTTTATACCTTCAAGTGATGCTGGCAATTTAGAGAATATCTTTTTAAGTAATAATACTAGATAACCTGCTACAAAACCTGCTAGTAAAGCCCCTAAGAAACCTGAGCTTACTGGGTTAGAATTGGCAAAATCCATTACATTATTAAATGTATATCCATCTTTTGCAATAACTCCACCTACAAAACCTACTGCTAAACCAGGTCTATCAGCTATACTCATTGCTATATAACCTGCTAATATAGGTAGCATAAATCCAAACGCTTGCTCACCGACTGTTTTGAAAAATGCTGCCATAGGAGTATTTTTACCGAAGTTTGCTGGGTTTATGCTGTAATCATCTAATAAGAATGCTATTGCTATTAATATACCTCCACCTACAACAAATGGTAACATGTGAGATACACCGTTCATTAAGTCTTTATAGAATTTTCTTCCTAAACTTTCTTCTTCATTTGCGCTTTCTTCTGAGTCATTAGCTGTACTATCTGCATGATATATTGGAGCATCACCTTTTACTGCTCTGTCTAATAATTCATCTGCTTTATGTATTCCATCTGCAACTTTAGTTATTATAACTTTTTTACCGTCAAATCTATTCATTTCAACTTTTTTGTCTGCCGCAACTATTATACATTTTGCATGTTCTATTTCTTCTTTTGTTAAAGCATTTTTAACTCCGCCAGAACCGTTAGTTTCAACTTTTACTGTTATTCCTTTTTCTGCACCTTTGTTGTTTAAACTTTCTGCTGCCATAAATGTATGAGCTATACCTGTTGGACAAGCAGTAACTGCTAAAACTTCTGGATATTTGCTATCTTTTTGAACATCTTGAGCTTTGCTATTGTCTTCAACAACTTCTTCTTTTTGTTCTTCTGGGAATTTTTCAGTTTCTTTTTTATCTATTAATGCTAAAAATTCATCAACACTTTTCGCATCTATTAAACTATTTTTAAATTCTTCGTCCATTAATATTGTTGATAATCTTGATAATACTTCTAAGTGTGTATTATTCGCTCCATCCGGTGCCGCTATCATAAAGAATAAATTAGACAAGCTTCCATCAAATGCTTCATAATCTATTCCTTCTTTTGTTACCCCTGCCCCCAAACAAGCTTTTTTAACTGCTTTTGTTTTAGCATGTGGAATTGCGATTCCTTCACCTACTGCAGTGGTACTTAGTTCTTCACGAGCTAGGATAGCTTCTTTATATTCATCTTTATTATTTAAATTTCCACTTGCATTTACTAAATCAACCATTTCATCTATTACTTCTGGTTTAGTTTTAGATGAAAGATTTAGTTTTATAGATTCTTTTGATAATAAATCTGTAATTCTCATAACTCCTACTCCTTTTTTAATCTATTTATTACTTAATTTTTTCAATTTTTATTTCGTCTACTAATTTATCTATAAATTCTCTTGTAGCTAAGTCAGAAGAAAATGCTGTCGCTCCCCCACTTGCTGCACCTAATCTAAGTGCTTCTTCATAGCTATTTGATTTTAAGTATCCAGCTATAAATCCGGCTACCATTGAATCTCCTGCTCCAACTGAATTTACAACTTCACCTTTTGCTACACTACTAGCAAATACTTCATCATTTTCAGTTACTAATAAAGCTCCATCTTTTCCCATAGATATTAAAACATTTTGAGCACCCATTTCTTTTAATTTTATAGCATAAAAAACTACATCTTCTGTACTATTTAATTCTACATTAAACATTTCAGCTAATTCATGATTATTTGGTTTTATTAAAAATGGTTTATATTTTAAAACATTTAAAAGTAAGTTTTTAGTCGCATCGACAATAACTTTTATATCCCTGTCTTCTACTTTTTTCATTATACTTTCGTATAATCTCTCATCTAAACATGATGGTATACTTCCTGATAATATTAATATATCTCCATCTACTAATTTATCTATAACCTTATAAAATTGATTTAATTCTTCTTCGCTGATTTTTGGACCTTGTCCATTTATTTCTGTTTCTTCTTCGCTTTTTACTTTTACATTAATTCTTGTAAAGCCTTGTTTAACTTTTATAAAGTCTGATTTTAAGTTTAATTCTTGTAGTGAATTTATTATGTAATCCCCAGTAAATCCGCTTACAAATCCTAATGCTATATTGTCATTATCTAAACTTTTTAATATTCTAGTTACATTAATACCCTTTCCGCCTGGATATACATGTTCTTCATTAACTCTATTTATATTTCCAGTTGTCAATTTATCAACTTTTATAACATAATCTATTGATGGATTTAAAGTTACTGTATATATCATCTACAAACCTCCTTTATATTATTAGTGCTCATTTTTTTGTTTTTTATTATATTTGTTTATCTTATGCTTTAATAATAAACTAAAAATACGTTTTCAAAAAGCCAAAAAATTTCTCTTAGTTAAAAGAGAAATTTATCATTTTTTGTTATTAAATATAAAGCCAATAAAAATCATGTACTCTATTATCGATTTTTATTGGCTTTATTATAACAGTAAATCAAATTTATTTATTAAAACATCTTTGTAAATTTTTCATAGTTCTTATTTTCGCAAATACTTATAACTTTAGATACTGAACCTACTTGTTTATATATTGCAGAAAATAATTTTTCATAATCGAATATTTCATCTTTGTCGATAGCTAAAATTAAAATCAGTCTTACATCTCCCAAAGTCCAATGTATTGGCTTTTTTAATATTCCAACTGCAATTTTATTTTTTAAAATTTTTCCATTAGCTCCATGTGGAAGTGCTACCATATTTCCAATTTCAGTTGTCGCTATTTTTTCTCTATCGAAAAATGAGTTTTTCATATCACTATCGATTACACCTTTATTTAAAAGCTCATCTCCCATAAATTCTATTACTTCTTCTTTTGTTTTAAATTTTAAATCAGTAAAAAATAAATCCCTATCGAACAAATCTTTAACTTCTACTTCTTTATATTTCTTTCCTGTCTTCATAAATTTTTCGATTATTTTTACCTCATTGTCATTTAAAAGAGGAGATACTGTTATAACTGGTACTCTATCAAATTTTATATCGACTGTAGAAATAATAAAATCTACTTCCATAGCATTTATGTAATCTATTAAATAAGCTGGTATTATTTTTACTATTTTTATTTTATCTTCAAATAAATATTCTAATTTATTTTTAACCAACATCGATGTTCCTATCCCAGATACACATACTATTATTACTTTAAAAACTTTTTTCTTTTGGTTATGTTCAGCTCTTTCTATAGCCCCTCCAACATGCACCGCTATATTTGAGATTTCTTCATCATCTAACTTTAAATCAAGCTCTTCTTCTATAGTTTTTTTCGCTATTTTTCCTAACTCATAAGCATACGGATATTTTATTCTTATATCTATAGGCAAAACACCATATTGATTTATTCCGAGCTTCATCTTTTTATATATACTATTTATATGATTATAAAGACATTTTTCAAAAACTTCGTCATTACTTATATCTATAGAAGTCGCTATTTTTAAGTTTTTGCAGAATTTTTTTATTGCTCTTATTATTTTTTCTTTATTTTTGTCATCATTCATTATAAGTTCTCGTTGAACTATATACTCTTTTATATAGCTGCTTATAAAGTCATTTTCATCAGTATCACTTCTGCTTAATTTTATAAATATTATGCTACATAAATTTTTAAACTCTGTATCACTGAGAACTAAGTGTTCACGACTTAACATACTTAGTATTATATTTTTTAGGTTAAACATATTATTTTTAACTTGATCAGTTAAAAAGTCTTTTAAACTAAGTTCGTTGTCTTTCTTTGAACATATATCTAATATAAAATTAACTATGTCATCTTCATCAGCATCTATGCCGATTCCTTGCTTATGTTTTGATACAACAGAAATATTGTATTTTTTTAAAATTGATTTTACTTCTTTTAAATCATTTTTAACTGTTGAAACGCTTATATACATTGAATCTGCTAATTCTTCTAGCTTTACAGTATTATCTTGTTTATTTGTTAAGTTTATTAAACTTTTTATAATATAATCAATTCTATCTACATTTCCTAAATATGGACTTGGAATAGTAATATGATCAAATGAGCCTTCTATTTTATAACCTATTCCTCGAATTGATACAATCTTCCCATCTTTACTGTTTTTATTTATATCTTTAATTTCGCTTTGTATTGTCTTTGTAGAACATCCAATCTCTTCACTAAGAGCTAAACTACTAACAGGATCATGAGAATTTTTTAATATTTCAATTATATTTAAGGCCCTTACACTGTAAATAATTAAAATCTCCCCCTTATAAACTAAGTCCTATTTCTTCCCTTTAAAACTTAAATTATTTCTTTTTTAAATTAGCAAGTGCTGCGAAAGGATTATTAAATACTTCTTGGTCTTTATTTTGATTTTTTAAGTATTTATTTATATCCTTTTTAGATGCCTTCCCTTTTTCCTCAGATTTTCTTTTGTTAAATGAAGAAAGTTTTTCTCTATATCCACAACTACATGTAAATATTTTTCCTTCACCCTCTCCTTTTAACTCAAGTCTCTTATGGCAATTTGGACATCTTGCATTTGTAGTTTGTGAAATTAATTTTCTAGTATTACATTCTCTATCTTCACATACTAGCATCTTTCCTCTTTTGCCATTTACTTCTAACATGAATTTACCACAGTTTGGACATTTATTTCTAGTTAAATTATCATGTTTAAATTTATTTTCACTATTTTTAATTTCTTTTACAATAGTTTTTGAATAATTTTTCATTTGGTTGATAAAATCATTCTTTTTACTTTTTCCTTTTGATATATCTGTAAGTGTTTTTTCCCATTTAGCTGTTAATTCTGGACTTTTTAAATCAGCTGGAGCTAAATCTAAAAGTTGTCTTCCTTTTGATGTTATGTGGATTTCTTTATTTTTCATCTCTACAAAGAATGAATTAAATAATTTTTCGATTATATCTGCTCTTGTTGCAACAGTTCCAAGATTATTTTTTTCCATTTCTGTAAGTAAAGTTGCTTCGTTTAAGTATGAAGGTGGATTAGTCTTTTTGCTTTCTATTTTTACACTTTCTACATTTAAAACTTCACCTACATTTACATCTATTATACCGTCATATGTTTCATCGTCATCTGCAGTATAATTTTCTCTCCAACCTAATTTATTTATTTTATTTCCCTTAGCTATAAATGTCTCTCCTTCACAAACTCCTTTTATAGTCGTTTGTTCATATTCAAATGGAGGACATAATACGCTTAAAAATCTTTTGACTACTAAGTCATAAATTTTTCTTTCTTTATCAGATAAATCTCCTAAAAATACTCTTTCTTCTGTTGGAATTATAGCGTGGTGATCTGAAACCTTTGAATTATCCACAAAAGATTTATTAGGTTTTATCTTTGTTTTTAATAGTTTCATACATACTTTTGAGTATTCACTAGTGTTTACTGCTTTTATTCTATCTTTTAGAGTATCTACTATATCATCTGTAAGATATCTTGAATCCGTTCTTGGGTATGTAAGTACTTTGTGATGCTCGTACAATTTTTGCATAATAGATAAAGTTTCTTTTGCTGAATATCCAAATATCTTATTGGCATCTCTTTGTAGTTCAGTTAAATCATAAAGAGCTGGTGAATACTTTTTCTTATTAGATTTTTTAACATCAACTATTTTTAAATCTTTGTTACTTACTTTTTTCTTTATATTTTCAATTTTATCTTTATTAAAAGTCGATGTAGAATTATTTCTATCATGCCAAGATAATTTCAAATAACTTCCACCTTTTTCTGTCAATACATCTAATGTGTAGTAATCTTTTGGCTTAAAGTTTCTTATTTCATCTTCTCTTTTTGATATAATAGCTAAAGTTGGAGTTTGAACTCTACCACAAGATAAACTTGCATTATATTTTGTTGTAAGTGCTCTAGTTGCATTTATTCCGACTATCCAGTCTGCTTCTGCTCTTGCTATTGCTGAATAGTAAAGATTGTTATAATCTCTTCCATCTCTTAATTTAGTAAAACCTTCTTTAATAGCCTTATCTGTACTTGAAGATATCCAAAGACGTTTAATAGGCTTTTTAATATGAGCTTTTTCGATTATCCATCTTGCAACTAGCTCTCCTTCACGCCCTGCATCAGTTGCTATAACAACTTCCTCTACATCATTTCTATTTAACTGAGCTTTTACAGTATTAAATTGTTTTGAAGTTTTCTTTATTACAACTGTTTTTAATTCTTTCGGAAGTATCGGTAAATCATTCATCTCCCAAGATTTATATTTTTTATCGTAAGTTTCTGGGTCAGCTAAGGTAACTAAATGACCTAGAGCCCATGTAACTATATATTTACTACCTTCAATATATCCATTCTTTTCATTTTTACAACCTAAAACCCTTGCTATATCTCTTCCAACTGAGGGTTTTTCGGCTAAAACTAATATTTTTCCCATATTGTGTCCTTTCTAAAAAGTTCCAATTTGCATATTTTCTAATGAATATAATTTACTTTTCGTTATAAACATCTTAAATCTATGAAATTGTGTTTTATTAGTATATATTAACACTTTCAGAGTATTTTTGTATATATTATTACAATGAGATTTTTATACAATATTTCCCACATATCTATAGATATTTACTTTATATTATTTATTATTTGTTCATATTCTCTTCCAAAGTTACAGAAATCTTTTTTTGTTTTATACTCCTCGCTGTTATCATCTAAATTTATTATATTTAATCCTTCTTTTCCATTTAAAAAAACATCTATAAATTCCTGTTCTCTTACTTTAACCATCTTTTTCACTTCAACTCCTATATTAAATTTTATAGGTTTATCTGAAGTATATGTAAAAATTCTACAAATTTCTTTATCTAAAAAATCACCACTACTTGTATCTCTTACTTGAGTTCCTTCATATTTCAAATCTTCAATTTTTAAATCAAGACCTATTTCTTCTTTAATCTCTCTTATCATTGCATTTTCTATATTTTCGCCAGAGTCTATATGCCCTCCAACAGTTATATCAAATAAAAGTGGGAAATCTTTAAACTCCGCCCTTTGTTGCATATATACAAATCTCCCGTCTTTTGAATCCTCAATAGCCCAACAATGTACAACTTGATGAAGCAAACCTTTTCTATGGACATTTTTTCTTGTATCTTGACCAATAATCTCTAATTTATCATTAAATATATCTAATATTTCTTCCATATCAATCTCCCACTTTTTAATTTATTTTAATCTAGCCTATATTATTAAGTTTTATTTTTAAAATTCTTTTGTATATTTCATAATCTCTATCTCCAAAGCATACGAAACATACTTGATCAATTTTATCCCAATTCTTTTCAAGCATATCTATTACTGCATCATACGCTATACTTGTCGCTTCTTCTTTTGGATATCCATAGATTCCTGTACTTATAGCTGGAAATGCTATTGTTCTTAAATTGTTTTCCATCAAAACTTCTAGTGATCTTTCATAACAAGAATAAAGTAGTCTATCTTCATTTGAATTTCCACCCTTATATATCGGTCCTACTGTGTGAATAACATATTTAGCTGGCAAATTGTACCCCTTAGTTATCTTTGCATCACCTGTTTCACATCCATGTAGTGTTTTACATTCTTCCAACAATTCTCTTCCTGCAGTTCTGTGTATCGCACCATCGACACCACCACCCCCTAGAAGGGATTTATTTGCTGCATTTACTATTGCATCTAATTTTAGCTTTGTTATATCGCCTTTCACTATCTCTATCTTTTCTATAATATTTTTCAATGTAATCACCTCTTTTACAATATTTTACTATATTATTACTTTATTGAGGAGTTATTAATAAAAAAATCTTTATCTTAAAGACCTTTAAAATGTAGATTTTTTTGAAAGTTATCGCACTTGCTGTGTCAAGTGCTAAAAACACATATACGGAAATTATACTTATCCACAATCTATAGATGAATATAATTTCCTATGCGTTATAAAAAAAAGACATCGATATTTAATTATTATATCAATGTCTTTATACTTAAAAGCTTAAACTAAGCCACTTTATCCATTTTTGTTTCTTTTTTATCGCCACTTTTACCTAAGAAGTAAGTTCCTGCTCCTAAGAATAGTATTCCACCTACCATATTTCCTAAAGTTACGAAGAATAAGTTGTATACCATTCCTGAAATAGTTACTGAAGTAGCTCCTGATAATATGCATGTAGCGAATGTTATCATATTTGCGATGCAGTGTTCAAATCCACTTGTAACGAATGCAAATAAAGTTAAGAATAATATTATTAGTTTAGCTGTATCATCTTTTAATTTGTATGCAGCTAAAACACCTGAACAAACTAATATGTTACATAAAATTCCTTTGAAAAATAATTGATATGCTGTAGCATCAATTTTTCCTAATGCAGTATATTCAAAGTATTCAAGAGTAGTTCCTTTGAATAATCCAGTTCCTATGAATAAAAGTGCTATTAATATAGCCCCTATAAAGTTTCCTAAGTAACTGTATCCTAAAACTTTACCACCATCTTTTATGCTAGTCTCTTTGCTCATAGCTCCAACGGCCATAACCATATTATTACTTGTGAATAATTCACTACCTAAAAGTATTATTAAACTAAGTGCTACTGAGAATGCCATTCCAACAGCAATTTTAGTCATTGGTGAATGTACATCATGTAAATATCCACCTACTGTGAAGATTAGTATATCTCCTAATCCTATAAATATTCCTGCGAACATAGCAGATACTAAGTATCTTAACTTGCTTTGATTTAAAAAGTCGATTTTATGTCTAGCTTTGTGAGCTAACATACTTACTGTTTCTTGATCCATTATTCTGTCTCCTCTAAAATTGATTTGTATAATTTCAACCTTATTATTCTAGCATAGTTTAATCTTGTTTTTCAATTATTTTTTATTTGATATTTTAGTATTTTTTGTATATCGATATTTAATATATTTTGAATCCACTTATAAATCCCTCAAAGAAAACATTTATTTCAAGTATTAGACAATATATACTTAACTAATTTTTTAATACCTTATTTATTTAAATTATATGAAAAAAGGCCAATTTAAAACACTGTTCTAAACTGACCTTTTTTTGTTCATTTATTAAAATCTATAATTATCTTATTTGACCATCTCCAAATATGATGTATTTACTAGTTGTAAGTTCTTTAAGTCCCATTGGTCCTCTTGCGTGAAGTTTTTGAGTACTGATACCAATTTCTCCACCGAATCCAAATTCTCCACCATCTGTAAATCTTGTAGATGCATTTACATATACTGCAGCTGCGTCTACTCTTTGTAAGAATTTTTGACTGTTTTTATAACTTTCAGTTACTATTGATTCTGAGTGACCTGTATTGTATTTATTTATATGTTTTATAGCTTCATCAACATCTTTTACAACTTTGACAGCTATTATTAAATCTAAGTATTCTTGATGCCATTCAGGTTCTTCTATAACTTTAATATCATCTACTATAGCTTGAGCTTTGTCGCATCCTCTAACTTCAACACCATTTTCTCTAAGTGCTTTTACAATAGTTGGTAAAAACTCATTTGCTATAGATTCATGAACTAATAATTTTTCTGCTGCATTACAAACACCAGGTCTTTGAACTTTAGCATTTAACACGATAGCTTTTGCCATTTCTAAATCAGCAGTTTCATCAACAAATATATGGCAATTTCCTGTTCCTGTTTCAATTACTGGAACTGTTGCATTTTGTACAACTGATTTTATAAGACCTGCTCCACCTCTTGGGATTAAAACATCTATATAATTGTTAAGTCTCATCATTTCTCTAGCAGTTTCTCTTGATGTATCTTCTAATAATTGTACACAATCTTGAGGTAGCCCACTTCTTTTTATACCAGCTACTAATGCTTTTGCTACTGCTTTATTAGAATTTATTGCATCGCTTGCACCTCTTAATATAACAGCATTTCCTGATTTCAAACAAAGTCCTGCAGCATCACTAGTTACATTTGGTCTTGATTCATATATTATTCCTAAAACTCCTATAGGAACTCTTTTTTGACCTATTTGAAGTCCATTAGGCATTTGCCACATATTTGTAACTTCTCCTACTGGATCTTGTAACTTTACTATATCAAGTAAGCCTTGTGCCATAGCTTCTATTCTAGAATCATCAAGTGATAATCTATCAAGTAAAGCATCTGTTATTCCTTTTTTTATGGCATTTTGTCTGTCTATTTCATTAGCTTTTATTATTTCTTCTTTTGCTTTTATAAGTTCTTCTGCCATAAAAGTTAAAGCTTCATTTTTTTGACCTGGCGAAGCTACACCTAATTCATAAGAAGCTTCTTTTGCCTTTTGTCCCATCGAAATTAAACTACTCATAATATTCTACCCCTCCTATTTTTTTGCAGTGAATAAAGTTCCCACTTCTTCTCCTGATAATATATCAGAAATTATAGATGGTTCTTCTCCATTTGCAAGTACCATGTTTACACCTGCATCTGTTGCTTTACGAGCAGCTGCAATTTTAGTTGCCATTCCACCTGTTCCTAAGCTTGAACCTGCTCCGCCTGCACATGCTTCTATTTCTTCAGTAATCTCATCGATTTGTTTTATTAGTTTTGCATTTGGATTTTCTTTTGGATTACTATCGTAGAAACCATCTATATCAGATAATATTATTAATAAATCTGCATCTATAAGAACAGAAACTATTGCTGATAAGTTATCATTATCTCCAAATTTAGCTATATTCTCTAATTCGTCTATTGAAACTGTATCATTTTCGTTTACAATAGGAATAATTCCTTTTTGAAGTAATAATTCAAAAGTACTACATACGTTTTGTTTTATATGTTCGTCTTCTATTACATCTCTAGTTAAAAGTACTTGACCTACTGTATGTGAGTACTCTCCAAAAAATTTACTGTATATATGCATTAATTCACATTGTCCTATTGCTGCCAATGCTTGTTTCTCTCTTATATTTGTGGGCTTTTCTTTTAATTTTAATTTTCCAATTCCAACACCTACTGCTCCAGATGATACTAAAGTTACTTCTTTTCCTGAGTTTACTATATCAGCTAAAACTCTTGTTAATTTTTCAATTCTTCCTAAATTAATTTGTCCATTTGCATAAGTTAGTGTCGATGTTCCCACCTTAACTACAATCCTATTTGCATCTTTTATTTCTTTTCGAAAGCCCATTTCATTTCTCCTTATTGTATATCTTTTATGTTATTAAAATATTATTATTTATTATAACATATATTTTATTATAATTTTTCAATTAATTATTCATTACTAGTTTTTTTAACTAACAATTAACTTTTGGTGTATAATATGTATATTAGGATATGATTTTTTTAATCAATAATTCTATATGAAATTCTACAATTGGAGGTATAAATATGCTTAAACAAGATTACTTACTTAGACAGGTAGAAAGCTTAGCTATGTCATTATCAAAACTGTTCTTCAATAAAGATATGGTTCAATATAAATTAGAAGAAAAAGATAATCTTAGCGATACTGATATATTATATAGTAAATTAGGCAAATTAGTTTCAGAAGGAAAAATAAATGAAGCTGAAAATCTATTATTTGATGAAATTGATAAAAGCAATATCGAATATCTTAGAGTCGGTATAGATTTTTATACTAATTTAAACAGACTTGAAGATAAGGTTTTAGAAGCTCATAATTATAGCAGAGAAGAAATTGAACAAGGTCTGCACGACTTATCTTCTGAATATGGTATTAACCTAAGTTAATTAAAAATCCTAGCGAAAATATGCTAGGATTTTTAATTTATTATATAATTTTGTATGTGTTATATTATATAAAATGCAATATATTATTATCTACACTTTTAGGCATTAATTCTCTATGTGAATATATTGAACTTAAATCTGCATAGTGAGTTGTTATTGGAAGTCTTGATTTCATTATACTACCTATATGCATAAAACTTAATTTATATATATCTTTTACAATATCATCCATATTTTGATTTCCATACACCTTTTTAATTCTAAGTGGTCTTGCCATTCCCATATTTTCACTCGGATTTGTAGTTATTAAATATGCCTCATTTTCTTTTTTTAAACACATTCCTATTTCTGTTATCCATTTTTTATTTTCTTTATCTCTATGATTGTAATTTTCATCGCTTTTTTCGAGCATAGCCATCCTGCGATTTATATTTTTAGTAACTTCAACATAATCAAATTTTATTTCCAGTGAGTTTGTAATCTCTTTAAGTAAATCTATATCTTCTCTATTAATTCCATCTCTGTGAAATACTATATGCTCTAATTTTTTATTATATGTATTTTTATATGCTTGTTTAGCTTCAAAAATTATATCTTTAAGAATATTTATTTGTATTTTTTCGCCACTTTGATGAGATGATATTGTTTTACTTTTTAGTACTCGTCCATCTTTGCCTATAACTTGTATAAGTCCTGCTGTACTCATATTATTTTCTCTACATACATCTAGTCCAATATAACAATCTGCACTTAAACCATTTGCCAAAACCCATGGTTGAATCCCACTTTTACAGTATATTCCCAACAGTATATTTAAAAATATAGATTCTTTTCCTCTTTTATTATCAATCTTTGGATCACATTTTTTTATAGTGTCTAAATCCACAAATTGAGTTGGAATATTATTTCTTCCACCAAAGATTTTTTTAAGTGTCTCATAATATTTATCTATATTTTCTTTTTCTAAAATAACTAAAACTGGGTTATTATAATTTTCAATTATCTGTATTATATTTAATTCAAATACATTTTCATTTTTAATATTTATTGGAGTCAAATTTATATAGCTTTTATCAGTATTAATCTCAACTCCTAAATCCTTGGATTTACTTATTATATCGTTTAAGAATGAATATACTATTTGATAATCTCTTTTATTATTTAAAATCTTAGGATCTATAAAATAATCTATTTTTATATTTTTTTGTTCATAACTCCCACTTTTATTTAAACCATACATTGCACTAAAATTAGATTCATTTTTTCCAAATTTTAATGCTGGCCTTTTAACTATATCTTTTTTATATCCTATTTTTTCAACAATCATATTTGCTTTGTTGAATTTAACATACTTCGAATTTTTCAATATACCTTCCGCTAATTTTATACTCTCGCTCATATTTTGACTTGGATTCATTTTAATATATTTATTACCCTCAATTATTCGTCTATTTCCTAAATTCTCAAATACACATATCTTTTTTAATCTATTTGGTATATATGGAAAAATGCTACCTTCTTTATTTTTTACAAGTACAGCTTTTGTATTTTTATCTAATCCTGATATAATATAGCTCTGCCCTTTATTTAAATAATACTCAATTATAGAACTTCTCATATATTTATTTTCTTGACTTATGCTAAACGGTGCTATTTCTAAAAATTCATATGTTATATTATTGTAAAAGTCCTTTACTTTATCACCCTTTTGTATATTTCCACACTTTATTTCTTCATCTAAAGTTTTTTGATATTCAAATTCATGGTTTAAGAAAAATCCTATAATGATATCTTTTTTATCTATATTGACATCGAAATTTAACTTTCTTCTTATAATCAAGTTATTATCTGAATATATTGGACGTCTCAAATACACTGCAGGATTTGCATTTCCTCTTATTTCATATTTATTTTGTTGTTCCCAAGTTGTATTATTATTTATATTATTTTTAATATCACACAAAAGAAGCCTCTCTAATATCTTTCTTTCGGTATGATTATCTAAATTGATATTTCTATTATCTGGTTTTACATCTATATCTTTATATTTTCCCCAATTTATTATGGGGTTAAAAGATGCTATTATATATTCATTAAAAACTATATTGGGATTTTCATTTATTTTTTTTAATTCCTGCACAATGGCATAATTTTCACTGTGTCTTTCATTTATATCTTTTATTGGCATAGAATACAAAAATATTTTTATATCCTCGGGCTTTAATTCATTTTTAAATTCAGTTATTACATTAAATTCTCTATCTAAACTCACCATAGAGCCTACTCCTTTATTTTAGATTTAAATCTAAATATACTCCAATCTTTGTAACAATTTCCTCTATATTTATTTTAGGGAAATTTTCTCCAAAACATACATTCTATAATAAATTTTTAAATTTTTTATCTTTACATTCCAAATCATTTCAAATATATTTTTTTAATATAAAAGCTATTTTCTTCAGACTACATTTTATTTTTTCAAATTATAATTTATATTTTTTTATTTATTAAATTTGTAAAAATCTTCAAAATAATATCATTTTTTAAATAATACTATTTTTTACAAAATAATATTTGACAAAATTTAACTAAAGTTATATCATCTATCTTACAAACAACAAATCGATAATCTGATGAAACTTTACAGAAGAGTTGTCAATATGACACACCGAAGGAGTAACGCTCTCAGGTACTTTATTTTAAAGTGGGACTGTAATGTATAGGATACTCTGGAGAGACCTTTTTGATAAGGCGCCGAAGGGGCAAAAGCTATTAGCTAGCTCAATCTCTCAGGCAAAAGGACAGAGCTTTAACCGGAAGTTTTCTTCCGTCTATAATTTAGAATTATCCTATACTAAATCGAAAAGGTTTAGTATTTTTTTAGGCTTAATTCTTCACTAGAAATTATAATTTTATACTTATCAACCTAGAATTCATAAAAGATTATTTGATTTAAAAATTATTACATTAAAGGAGTGTTTTTTATGGATTTCTTAAAATTACTTAATTCAATCGATAGTCTTATATGGGGTCCTCCCCTATTAGTTTTATTAGTAGGTACTGGTATCTACTTTACTATAAGACTTGGACTTATTCAAATTGTTAAACTACCAAAGGCATTAAAATTAATTTTTAAAGCTGAAAATAACGGTAGTGGTGATATATCTAGCTTTGGTGCACTATGTACAGCACTAGCTGCTACAATTGGTACTGGTAATATTGTCGGTGTTGCTACTGCTATAAAAGCAGGTGGACCTGGAGCATTATTTTGGATGTGGCTTGCAGCATTTTTCGGAATGGCAACTAAATATTCTGAAGGGTTACTAGCTATAAAATTTAGAACAAAAGATTCTAAAGGTCAAGTTTCTGGCGGCCCAATGTATTACATAGTTAATGGTATGGGACAAAAATGGAAACCTCTTGCAATATTCTTTGCTATAAGTGGTATTTTAGTCGCACTTTTAGGTATAGGTACTTTTTCACAAGTAAACTCAATTACAGATGCTGTAAATAGTTCATTTGGTATAAGCCCTAAAATAGTAGCAGTCATTCTTGCAGTTTTAGTTGCATTAGTAGTTTTCGGTGGACTTCAAAGTATTTCAAACGTATCAACTAAAATAGTTCCTTTTATGACAGTAGCATATATAGCAATATGCTTAGTTATACTAGTTAGTTCTTATAACTTAATCCCACAAACTTTTGCTTTAATATTTAAAGGCGCATTTACAGGACAAGCTGCTGCAGGTGGTTTCCTAGGTGCAACAGTTGCAATGGCAATTAGAAATGGTATTGCTCGTGGCGTTTTCTCAAATGAATCTGGTCTTGGTAGTGCCCCTATTGCAGCTGCTGCTGCAAAAACACAGTGGCCAGCAGAACAAGGTTTAATATCAATGACTGGTACTTTTATAGACAGTATAATAATATGTACTTTAACAGGTGTATCTTTAATAATAACAGGTGTTTGGCAAGGTGATCTTAATGGAGCTGTAATGACACAAGCTGCATTTGCAAGTGTACTTCCAAATATAGGTCCATTATTCTTAACAGTAAGCCTTAGCTTATTTGCCTTCACAACTATACTTGGATGGAGTTATTATGGAGAGAGATGTTTTGAATTTTTATTCGGTGCAAACAAAATAAATATATTTAGATGTTTATTTGTGGCAATGGTGCTTTTAGGTGGTTTCTTAAAACTAGAAATGGTTTGGGTTATAGCTGATATAGTAAATGGACTTATGGCTCTACCAAACTTAATAGCATTACTTGCACTATCTCCGGTAGTTGTATCAGAAACTAAGCTTTATATGGATAACTTAAAGTCCTTAAATAAATCTCAAAATCAACATGTTATCTAAAATTTTATTTAATGAAAAGGAGCCGTTTTAATCTAGTTAAATCGACTCCTTTTTAAAATTTTTTATAACACATAGAAAATTATTTTCATTTATAAATTCTGAATACGTATAATTTCCGTATATGTGTTTTTAGCACTTAGCTTAGCAAGTGCTATAACTTTCAAAGAAATTTACACCTTTAAGGGACTTTAGAATAAAGATTTATTTATTTTTGAAGTAATATTTGTTGTGGATACTCATCCATAACTACTTTTACTTTAAATAAATCACCATCTATATCAATGCTCATATTTCCACCTTGAAGACTTACTAAGTCTCTCGCTATAGCAAGACCAAGCCCACTCCCCTCAGTATTTCTAGATTCATCTGCTCGTTTAAATCTTTCCATAATTTCCTCAGGATCAAAATTAAGTTCATATGAAGATATATTTTTCATTGTAGTTATAATTTTACCATCTTCTTTTACAACATCTATATACACACGTGTATTTGGAAGTGAATACTTACTTATATTGCAAATTAGATTTTCAAAAACTCTATACAGTCTTCTACCATCTGCTAAAACATAGGTACTCTCTTCTGTTAAATTGACCCTAAGTCCTAAATTAGCTTCTTCTAATTTGTCCTCTAATTCACCTATACTTTGCTGTAATAATTGTTTTAAATCTAGTCTTACCAATTCAAGTTCGATATTTCCTGTACTAGCCTTACTAGCCTCAAATAAATCTTCTATTAATACTTTTAATCTCTTTGATTTATTATCAAGCACTTTCACATAGTCTTTTAAATATTCAGGCTGTAAATCTTCTTCTTTTTTAATCAATTCAACATAATTTATTATAGAAGTTAGAGGAGTTTTTAAATCATGAGATACATTTGTTATAAGCTCACTTTTCATTCTCTCACTCTTTATTCTCTGTTCAATTGAATTTTCAAGACCCTCACTGATGTTGTTTATATCATTTGCAAGTGAACTAAAGTATATATCATTTTTTTCTTCGATTTTATAATTTAATTCACCTTCTTTTATTTTGTGAACACCTTTCATTATTTCATTTAAATATCCTAGTTTTTTAACAAAATATATTAAAAATCCTAATTGTATTCCAAATATTATAATTAAAGCAGAAAGCTCTATCCATGATCCCGACATGACTATAACTATAAATTCTGCTAATACACATAAGATTGCTACAGTAATTATTTTCTTTGTTAAATCAAAATCTTTATTTTGTTTAATTAGATTTCTAGTTTCTTGTATAGCAACTTTTATTTTTTCAAATAACCAAATTATAATTCTAATACTCCAACTTGTCTTAAAGAAATCAGTTTTCTTTTCAAAGTTTGATATCTGCTTTATAATGACTATAAAGTAAAATAAAATTATAAAAATAGGTATTATACAAAATTGATTTACAAAAGCATTTGGTTCCTCTGCTATTGCAACTATCAATGCTATATCAATAGATAAAAGTGTAACTATAACTTCTAACGGTATTTTGTTATAGTAATTCCAAAATTCTCGTTTTGTTTTAGGTAATTTAAAATTCATAATCATATATACCACAAAGAATACCACAGATAATATTCCCATTGGTATACCCCACTCCAAGCTTTTTTCATATTTATTTACAATCTGCTGATAGTAAGAATATCCATATTCAAATGCATTAAGATCTATTAATTTTTTTGAAATCGAAACATAAGCATCAACATCATCATTCACAGTTATTACTTCATTTTCAGGATAATAAAAATATCCACTTATAGGTTTGTACTCTGTATTCCCTATTTTTCTATTTACCAAGTTATTATTTTCAAACTTGGCTTGATAATAACCTTTTGCATTTTTCTTAAAGTTATTTAATGTTTTATAATCAGTATTAGTTACTATCTCACCTGTAGTATTATTTTTTATAAAATATTCAATACCTCTCATGCCTTTAAGAATTTTTTTAGATTCAGACTTTAGATTTTCTGCAAATTCCTTTTCAGTCATATTTATATCTTTTTCACTATCATAATAGTATATTCCTTCATTATAGTCATAATAATATGAACCTGTTGCTGCAGCATTTGGATTATATTTATCTTTATTTTCTGAATCTATAACAGAATATTTTAAATTTGTTAAAATACTATTCATAACCTTTTGGTTAAAATATTTACTTTTAAAATAGTTCTTCTCTATTTGCATTCCATTATCTCGCACATCTGAAGTTATTGAACTATAACTAAAATCAGCATTGTGAGTATATGCCAAAAATGAAATATTAATTCCTAAAAAGATTGATAAACATATCAAAAATCCTAGCAAAAAAATATTTTTTAATTTTTTCATTAATTCACCTCTATATTTTCTCTATTTTGTATCCAATCCCCCATACAACTTTTAAATATCTGGGCTCCTTAGGATTTATCTCTATTTTTTCTCTGATTCTTCTAATATGAACAGCCACTGTATTTTCTACATTGAAACTTTCTTCTTTCCATACTTTTTCATAAATTTCATCAATTGAAAAAACTCGTCCTTTATTTCTAAGCAGCAATTCTAATATTCTATATTCTATAGGAGTTACTTTTACTTGATTTCCGTCTACTTTTACTTCTTTAGTAGAAGTATTCAACTCTAATCCGCCACTTCTAAGTACATCTTCTCTTGTTTCATTATTAAAATTCCCAAAATTCATATATCGTCTTAAATTCGATTTAACTCTTGCTATAAGTTCTAGTAAATTAAACGGCTTTGTTATATAGTCATCAGCTCCTATATTTAATCCTAAAATTTTGTCTGTATCTTCTCCTTTTGCAGACACTAAAATTATAGGTATATTTTTCTCCTGTCTTATTTTTATAGTTGCCTTAATTCCATCTAATTTAGGCATCATTATATCCATTAAAATAAGATGTATTTCCTCATTTGTAAGTATATCTAAAGCTTCTAGTCCATCATATGCTTTAAATACTTTATACCCCTCATTTCTTAGATATATTTCTATAGACTCTACTATTTCTTTGTCGTCATCGACCACTAATATATTATACATAATTTATTTCCTTTCCCTTTTTGCTATGTGCTATCTTCTTTTATTATAATAGCATATCTAAAAAAATTATACATTTATATCACCCCTTACCCAAATTATACTTTTATAATAAAGAGTAAATTTTACATATAACTTGATATAAATCTTAATATTTTCTTACATGATAAAAAGCTGAACACAAATTGTTCAGCTTTTTGTTTATTTAAAAATATATTATTTTAATAATTCAAAATATCCTGATGGATGGAAATAATATATATGAGATGTTTGTTTATCTACTAAATATGCCATATCTCCATCACAGTTTGGTAAAAATACATATCCTTTTATACCTTTTTGTTTTATACATTTATATGTATTTTCATTTCCCATATAAGTGAATCCTTTAACTTCTGGTTCTAATTTTTTTACAAGTTTTAATGCTTGTGCTTTTGTTAATACTTTATTTGATTTATTTGTTTTTTTATGATTTTTATTATGTTTTTTAGTTTGTTTTTTTACTGTAGTCTTTTTAGTTGAAGATTTCTTATTTGTTGCCTTTTTAGTTGTAACCTTTTTACTACTTTTAGCTTGAACACTTACTTGTTGTTTTGGATTACTATAGCTAGCTGCATATATACTTTCTCCAGCTGAACTTACAATCATTAAACCTACACATAATATTGATAACATTTTTATAATAGCTTTTTTCATAATAGTTTCCTCCCATTCATATATAGTTATTTTATTGAATGATTCTTTATTTCTTTTATTTATACTATTATGATATCATCATTTTTTTTAATTTGTGGTTACACAAATGTTACTTCTGATTACAACTTCGTAACCCTCTTTTTGCTACTAATTGTTATCATTTTGTCACTATTTTTTAAACAAATTTCTTTATCATATTTTCAATATTTTCTATTGTCACATCTCCATTAGCAGTTTCATCTAATATTTTTCCATCTTCATAAATTCTTATTACTGGCAAACTTAAAACCTTTTGTTTTATAGCTATTCTCGGTGCACTTTTAGTATCTATATTGCAAAATTTCATATCTTTATCATATTTTTTAGATAATTCTTCAACGTCTGGAAGTAGCTCTTTACATGGTTGACATGTTTCACTCCAAAATTCTACAACTACTTTTCCTTTGTATTTTAATACTTCTTCTTCAAAATTTTCTTTATTTACACGTATCATTATTATCTCCCCCAAATTAACCTATATATTTTTCAACATTTATCGCAGCTATTGCGCCATCATTTGAAGCAGTTATTACTTGTCTTAAATCTTTAACTCTGCAATCACCGACTGCATATACACCTTTTATATTTGTTTCCATTTTTTCATTTGTCTTTATATAACCCTTCTCATCTAGATTTAATAACCCCTTAAATAAATCTGTCTGAGGAGTTAAACCCACAAATACAAATAAACCTATTATACCATCTTCTCCTGCTTCAAATATTATTTCTTTATTTATTTTTAAATCTGTTATCTTAATTCCATTTAAGATATCTTCCCCCAAAAGCTGTGTAACTTTTGCATTATTTATTACTTGTATATTTTTTGTGTTTGTGCATTTTTCTTTTATATATTCACTACATTTAAGTTTATCATACTTACTTAGAATCGTTACTTTCTTGGCAAATTTTGATAAATATAAACTTTCTTTAACTGCACTTTCACCGCCACCTGCTACATATACATCTAAATCTTCAAACAGATGACCATCACAAATAGCACAATAAGATAATCCCTTACCTAAAAATTCATCTTCTCTATCTATATTTAATTTTTTATGTTTAGATCCTGTAGCGATTATGATAGCTTTTGTTTTGTAGATACTATTTTTGCACTTTATTGTTTTTATATCATTTTGCAAATCTAAATCTAAAACTTCATCTTTTACTAATTCAGCACCAAATTTCTTGCACTGCTCTAACATTCTATTTGCCAAAGATGCTCCTGTATCTTCTTCCAATGCTCCAGGGTAATTTGCTATTACACCTGTATTTAGTATTTGGCCACCAAATGTTTTCTTTTCTATTATTAATGTCTTTAATTTCGCTCTTCCTGAATATATGCCTGCACTCAGCCCTCCAGGTCCAGAACCAATTATTATTAAATCGTAAATATTATTCATATAAATCGCCTCAATATAATTATAATTCACTATCTTTTATATTTACTAGCAAATTGTTAATATTTTCTCCAATATTTTTTATAGTTTTATCTTCAAATGGTGAATTTAAATTTCCTATGTTTACAATTTCTAAAAATGATTTTGTTCCTCCAACTTTGCATATGTTTATATAGTCTTGCCAAGCTTGTTCAAAATTCTCATTAGATTTTTGTAAAAATTGGAATGCACATACTTGTGCTAAAACATAATCAATATAATAAAACGGATTTTTGAAAATATGTCCTTGTTTAAACCAATAACATCCTTTTTCTAAAATATCTATATCTCTATAATCTCTATGTGGAAGATATTTTTTCTCTAGTTCTCTAAATATCTGTTTTCTCTCATCTTTTGACATAGTTGGATTTTCATAAATTCTATGTTGGAATTCATCTACAATTACTCCATAAGGTATAAACTTAATTGCAGAACTCATATGGTAGAATTTGTATTTTAAGGTATCTTCTTTAAAGAATAACTCCATCCATGGATAAGTTATAAATTCCATACTCATTGAATGTATTTCACAACTATCTAAAGTTGGGAAGTTTATCTCATACATAGGTATATCTTTTGACATATAAAGTTGGAATGCATGACCAGCTTCGTGTGTAAGCACATCTATATCTTCTGATGTATTGTTGAAATTAGAGAATATAAATGGACTGTT